>Ga0208496_1000001_pt1 | contig 265291 bp, 209 predicted proteins | sample CryBogmetaGMA2M_FD_184552 | JGI IMG/M metagenome (GOLD analysis project Ga0208496, IMG submission 184552) | Freshwater microbial communities from Crystal Bog, Wisconsin, USA - MA2M (SPAdes) | ecosystem: Environmental > Aquatic > Freshwater > Lake | place: Crystal Bog, Wisconsin, USA... | reverse complement strand
CAGTACGTAGCTGCATCGCTTTTTGAAGCCGAGATGCTGTTGCTGGATTTTTTGCAAGAACAACAATACCGCTTGTTTCTCTATCCAATCTAAAAATCAAATGTACGACGTCTTGCTTTAAGTATTCTCTAACTGCACCCACAAGACTGGACCAAGGCCCTGCTTTAGAGGGATGACAGACAATGTCTCCAGGTTTATTAACGACAAATAAGTTTTGGTCTTCGTAAATAATCCACGAGATAAGCTCCTGCTCTGTAATCATTTTCACTGGCCCCTGCTTTAAGCGCCTGGGCCACGGACATGAAACATGAACTAGATGGATTGGATCTAATTCGTCCATCAGCGTTTAACCGTATTTGTCCTATAACGCGCAATCATACTGGCTGCTATACGTGTCACTAAAACTCTAGGGGTAAAACCACTGAATAATGTGAGTAATCTATTTTTCCACCCCGTTACAATAAAGCTCTTACCCTTTTTTAGTGCAGCAATAGATTCCTCAACAACTTGATCAGCAGTCTGACTCATTGAGGGAGAAACACTACCCTGCGTGAGTCCAGCACGTTTAAAAAATTGCGTTGCAGTAGGACCAGGACAAACAGCAAGTACGTTAACACCTGAACCACGTAATTCTTCATTGAGTGCAAGACTCCAATTAAGAATAAAAGCCTTTGAAGCACCGTAGGTAGCAAGCCAAGGGGTTGGTTGAAAGGCAGCCGTTGAAGCCACGGTTAGAATAGATCCACCTCTTTGCTTAATCAGTGGAAGACATAATCCCGTTAAGTGAATTACTCCTTTTATATTAACATCTATGATACCTAAATTTTCAGAGATATTAGGTTCAGGGAAAAGACCATATGAGCCAAAGCCACTATTGTTAATTAACATGACACGCCCAGTCTTAGCGTGAACGTTAATAAGCGAGGTAAGAATTGTGTAAGCTTCCTCAATTGCCTCTGCTTTCGACATATCGCACGTAATCTGTTTAACAATATCGGCACCCTTTTGAGCAAAAAAAGGCGTACGAGATAAGTTGCAAATCAGGGCATTAGGGTTACCTTGAATAGCGTGCTCAATGTAAGATTTTCCTATTCCGGAAGATCCTCCGGTGACAATAATCACGGAGAAAGTTTTGAACATATCGTTAGTAGAGGACATCTAACCTATAACGTTAATGATCTTTTTGAATGGGTCGAGTATCCGTTCATAATAAACAAAAAACAAACGCTAGCATCATGAATAGACAAAATAATCAAGAACTGATCGTTTCGGGGATTCATTTAGAGCTCACTCCTTCACTTAAGGAGTTTGTACGCGAAAAAACAGAAAGGCTGTTCCGCCATGAGGAGAGAATTATTCGCCTCAAAGTTGAGTTGGAGTGCGATCCTAAGCAAAGTGTAGCAACTCGTTTCAAAGCTAAAGGCCATATCTCAATACACGGCCCGGATATGAACGCAGAGATGGAATCTGACGAACTTCATAAGGCCATTGCCCTAGTTGTCGATAAGCTTGATAGAATGCTACGTAGAAGGTCTCGTTATTTTAAAGTTAGACGCAAAGACACGCACGATATCGAATTTACATCAGGCATTCCTAAAACCGCTTAATTTAAAGTTTATTAAGCTTTAAGGTCGCTGAACATCGTTTTAGCGGCCTTTTTCGTATATTTATAACCGACCTATAGCTAGAGAGTTACACCTTTTCGCAGTTTATCGTGTTATTCATTTCGCGCTTGCAGTTAATTCAATTTACCTGTGTTTTCTTTCCTTCTGTGATGCACCCGTAGCTCAATTGGATAGAGCGTCTGACTACGAATCAGAAGGTTGGGAGTTCGATTCTCTCCGGGTGCACCAGAATTATTAATATACACCATGCTTTTGACGTCATAAGTTTAAAAAAAGCATCTGAATTTGAGGAAAGCTTTTTTATAAAACTCTATTTTACTGGTGAGATTGTTTTGCCTGAAGGTTAGTTGATAGCAGATTTAGGCGTTTATGATCCTGTACTCCGATATAAATGAAGCATAGCACAGCTTTAATTCATAAAAAAAGCTACATAGCATCAATTGCATGCAGCATTATTTTATATGCAACTGGCTTATTAAACTACTGCAGAGCTCAACTGATCGAATTACAGCCAGTTGTTACAACGGCAACGCGTAGTTTAGAACCAGAATCTAACATTGCTACCAAAGTAACCACTATCGACCGATATACTATTGAGCACTCTCCAGCAGTAACAATTGATGGAATATTAAGTAACTCACCAGATTTCAGTCTTTTTAGAAGAGATAGTAGCATTGGGACAAATCCAACAGCTCAGGGCGTATCACTGCGAGGCATGGGACCAAGTGGCGCTAGTAGGTCACTTATACTGCTGGACGGAATTCCATTAAACGACCCTTTCGGAGGCTGGATCACATGGAGTGCAGTGCCACGCATCTCGCTAACATCAGTAGAAATTATTAGTGCAGGTGGAAGTTCAGCCTGGGGCAACACAGCGCTTAGCGGCGTTGTACAATTACTCTCAGATGATCCAACACTAACACACAATAGTTTAGATTTGGACTTCGGATCATTTAAAACCCAGACTGCTGAATTCGAATTAAGCACAAAGGCTAATAAAAGTTCTATCGAGGTTTTAGGTAACTCTTTTGCAACACATGGATATAAAATTATTAGCCCATCTCAAGTAGGTCCAATAGACCAGCCAGCCTCAAATAAACATAGTTGGCTAGAAACCCGTTTTGCAACCTCACTGAGTCCAGGATTAAAAGCTCTAGTTACAGCACAAACATTTCAAGAGAAAAGAGATAACGGGACTGTGTACCAAAAGAACACGACTCATAAGACTACAATTTCTGGGCAACTTACGGGAACTGTTTCATCGCAACAAAGCTGGGATTTTACTACGTACCTACAAAACAGTAATTTTACTAGCACCTATAGCTCTGTTAACGCCTTACGAAACTCTGAAACACCGACTTCAAATCAGTATGATGTACCTAGTTCGGCAGCAGGAGGTGCATTCATAAGTCACTGGCTAAATTCAAGTGCATATAATACAACACTTGGAATTGATTTTAGAACAGTACACGGTGAAACACGTGAAGCTTATTTATACTCGAATGGTTCATTCTTAAATAATCGATTAGCAGGTGGATTGCAGAATTTTTCAGGTATCTTCATACAGCACCAACATACACTAATAGACTTACTGCATACATCCCTAGGTTTAAGATTCGATCATTGGTCGAAAATGAATGGTCATTTAGGAGAATATGTAATGTCGAACACTGCTAGCGTTACAAATAATTCATATAGCGATCAGCATGGTAATGAATTAAGTCCAAGTTTTGGACTAACGACGCAATTAAGAAAAAGTTTACGTGTGCGATTTAATATCGAGCACTCTTTTAGAGTACCAACACTCAATGAACTTTATCGACCATTCACTCAAGGCTACAACGTTACATTAGCAAATCCTTATCTTAAAACCGAACAGGCCTTAAATACAGATTTAGGGTTCGATTATACTAAAGCTAACACAACCCTTAGCTTTAGTGGATTCCTTAGCACAATTTCTAATTCCGTAAATGCTGTTACCATCTTCAAAGGACCTGGAGTGTATCCCGGCGTAGGCTCCATAAGTGCAGCCGGATCGATACTCGAAAGAAACAACTTAAATTCAATTCATGTTGAGGGATTAGACGGCTCTTATAAGTACAAACTCAGTAATACAATTAACTTCAAAATTGAGGGTTTATTTATCACTACTCGCATTGATAAAGCTAACATAGCTCCTACCCTCATTGGCAAAAGTCTTGTTCAAGTTCCTAAGACAAATCTAACAGCACATATCGACTGGTCAGCACCACTAAATTTCACACTCAATTTAGACATGCACTGGCTTAATAAGCAGTTTGTGGATGACCAAAACCTGTTGAGCTTAAATTCAGTAACAAGAGCTGATGTGAGTATTAATCATATGCTCTGGCACAACACATCAGTATATTTTAAAGCTACCAATTTAACGAATTCTACCATCCAGACTGGTTTAAGTTCCAATGGACTAACCAATGTTGGCAGTCCAAGAGCCTTGTACGCGGGACTACATCTAGAACTCTGAATCGTGCTTTAGGTAATTCTTACGAAGAAGAAACTTGATTCATACGTAACTTTAATCATCTAAGTCTTCCTTGCCAAACGCACTTGATGTAGTCTTATCGGGTACTTTTAATTCTTTTCTTAGATTAATTAACTCTTGGCTAAGGCTTTTCTGGATAGTCGAGTAAGTAGTATTATTATATACACTTAGAAGCTCTCTTGGATCATTTTTGAGATCAAAGAGTTCTGTGTAATTATTTTTAGTTCCATAAAATTGTACCAATTTGTAACGGTCAGTAATGATACCATAATGAGGCATGACATGATGAGGTCTAGGATACTCATAATACTGATAATAAAAAGCAGTTCTCCAATCTTTTGGTTCTTCCCCCCTCATCAGTGGCATCAAGCTTCTACCCTGCATGCGCTCTGGTTGTTTAACCCCAGCGGCATCTAAAAATGTTTCTGCAAAATCTAAATTTGAAACAATATTATGATTAATACTCCCTGGTTTTATAACACCAGGCCACCGTATCATAAGAGGAGCCCTTAGTGATTCTTCAAAAATCCAGCGTTTATCTAACCAACCATGTTCACCCAGATAAAATCCCTGATCCGATGAATACACTACGATAGTGTTTTTACTTAGATTGTTTTTATCTAAATAATCTAAAATCTTGGCCACGCCTTGATCCACACTTAATACAGTGGCGAGATAATCATGCATGTAGCGCTGATATTTCCATTTAACGAGAGCTCTGCCTGATAGATGCTCTGCTCTAAAGGCTGCATTTCTTGGCTCATAGTAACTATCCCATATTTTACGCTGTTCTGGATTCAAATCTGTAGGAGTTATGAGTTTTAAATCTAAGTCATTGAGTCCAAATTTACCTGGCTTAGCTATCATCATATCTTGGTTATGCTCAGCAACACCCCGCCCTGAATAGTCATCGAATAAAGTCGGAGGCTCTGGGTAGATTCTGTCATTATCATAATTGAGATTACTGAGTGAAGGCTCCCATCCGCGGTGAGGAGCCTTATTCTGACACATAAGTAAGAACGGTTTACTTTTGTCTCTTGTTTCTAGCCATTTAATAGATGAATCTGTGATGGTATCGGTAATATAACCACTGGTTTTTATCTTTTTGCCATTTAAAATCATAGGCGCATTATAATAAACGCCCTGACCTATTAAAATTTGCCAAAAATTAAATCCAGTTGGCTCAGATTCCAAGTGCCACTTTCCTATAATCGCAGTTTGATAACCGACATTTTGTAATAATTTAGGGAATGTAATTTGAGAGCCATCGAATCTGCTCGTTGTGTTATTATAAAATCCGTTGATATGCGAATAGGTACCCGTGAGTACAGTTGCTCTACTTGGTCCACAAATAGAATTAGTCACTAAACATCTATCAAAGCGCATTCCCTCTTCAGCAATACGATCAATGTGCGGAGTTTGTATTAATTTTCTGTCTTCATGATAGGCACTGATTGCTTGGTATGCATGATCATCCGAAAATATAAAAACAATATTAGGTTGAGAATTTTGTGCTTTAAGAAAGTTCCCGCATAAAAAGTATGAGCAGATAAAAATTATAAACCTAATTTGGTGAGTATTCATACAGGATCTATTTCGTAAAGTTGTGTAAAAAATGATCTGCGACAGATCAGCTATAGAGTCTAAATATCAACTCTCTTGGGATTAGAAACTGATAAGGCATTAAGCAGACAAACGCAATGCGCCACTGTTAGCGAAAGTTGTAGTACCAAAACTTATAGCACTAACTACCTTAAAAGTTATCAAGTAACTCAAAATCATAAGTGAACAAATTAATCCAATCCGTTTTTGGTATATGCTAACTTACATAAATAACAGCATACTTAAATTCTGTCCTAAGAATCTTACAGAAAGTATACCTTTAAAAAAACCAATAACCTGATAACTAATTATGCAAGTTACTCATACCCCACCCAAAGTAATCCAGCAATGTTAGAAGCATATACCCATAATTTCATATTTAATGTATAGCATTTTTAATTTATAAACTATTTATAAACAATGATTTATGAGTAGTTATAATATATTAATAATTTGATGTATTATTATATAATATATCTTAGCTCTCATTAGATTCTTAAGATAATCCTTTAACCTCATGGTAAACCAAGAGACACCCGCACAGTTTGCGACTGAATCCACAAAGGATCAGCCTATTAGCCAAGACTCACATTCACGCTCTATTGTGAAGGCAGTGAGTTGGCGCATCATTGGGACCATTGATACCATGATTTGGGCTTGGATCATTACACGTAAAGTTAACATTTCACTTATGATTGGTTCTACAGAAGCAATTTCAAAAATAATCCTCTTTTACTTCCACGAAAGAGCCTGGGCTAAAATACCAGAATGTGGATTAACGGGTGTATTTGTGAGATTTTTTTCAAAAAAACAGTAAACCGCCTCGAAGCTTGTGGAAGCCACTAAGTAGGTGTTAAAATATACTTGCTAGGACCACTACTAAAGAGGTCGAATTAGGCGTACAGTTATAATTTTTTAGCCCCTAGTATAATTTTTAAAGTATGCCTATTATAACAGCGAGTAAGACTCAGCCAAGTTATGATGTTATAGTCGTTGGATCCGGAGCAGCTGGAGGCCAAACTGCTTATACACTTACGATGGAGGGCGCTAAGGTGCTCATGCTTGAAGCAGGTCGCTCCTACGATCCCGTGCGTGAAACTCCGATGTTTAACACCCCAGATCAAGCACCTTTACGCGGATCTAACACACCAGATAAATATTTTGGTTACTACGACTCTACAGCATCCGGAGGCTGGGATATTCCAGGTGAACCCTATACGAGTGCATCCAACGAAATTGAAAAACAATTTTGGTGGTGGCGGGCACGCATGCTTGGTGGACGTAGTAATCACTGGGGAAGAATTTCTCTGCGTAACGGAAACTACGACTTCAAACCAAAATCACGCGATGGTTTAGGTTTTGATTGGCCTCTTAATTATGAGGACGTAGCACCCTACTATGACAAAGTTGAAATGCTCATTGGTGTGTACGGAACTAATGAAGGGCTAGAAAACACCCCCAACTCAAGCCCAGGAGTACTACTGCCCGCCCCTAAATTACGCGCCAATGAGCTACTCGCTCAAAAGCATGCAAAGAAAATTGGCGTACCTGTAATTCCGATTCACCGCGCTGTTTTATCAACTAAACAAGACGCTGATAATGTACCTCAAAAGCTACACCCTAAGAATGCAAAAGCTCAGCGTATTTTAGCTCAAGCAATGCGTGAGCGCTCGGCTTGTTTTTGGGCAACCGACTGCGGACGCGGTTGCTCAATTAAAGCAAACTATCAATCAACCACAGTTCACCTCCCTCCAGCTCTTGCTACAGGTAATTTGGATATCGTTACTAACGCAATGGTAAGAGAAGTAACCTTGGACGATAACGGCAAAGCAACAGGAGTAATCTGTATCGATAAAACAACAGGAACACTCCATCACTTCAAAGCACGGGTTGTAGTCCTTGCACCTAGCTCTGCAGAGTCCGTACGTATATTACTTAATTCTAAATCAGCACGCTTTCCGCAAGGTGTCGCAAATTCAAGTGGTCTTGTTGGAAAATACATCATGGATACGGTAGGAGGTGGCCTAGGAGGCCAGGTTCCACTGTTAGAAAGCTTACCCCTTCATAATGAAGATGGAGCTGGAGGTAGTCATGCCTATGTACCTTGGTGGCTCTACCAGGAACAAAAAGCCGGTAAGTTAGACTTCCCACGTGGCTATCACATTGAATTTGGTGGAGGTCGCATGATGCCGAACTCAAATACGGCAACTAATATAGATCGCTTTACCCAAGGTAGCTATGGAAAAGAGTTCAAAGCAGATGCTAGACGTTATTACGGCTCAATGGTTGGATTTGCTGGGCGTGGTGAGATGATTCCGAATGATGATTCGTTTTGTGAATTAGATCCAACAGTTAAAGACAAATGGGGAACACCTGTACTTAAATTTCACTGGAAATGGTCTGACTATGAACTAAAGCAAGTTGAGCACATGCAGCGCACATTCACTGCTATACTTGAATCTATGGGTGGAAAAGCATCACGGCCAGTCGCTCCTGGCATCAAAAATATTGAGCCCGGCGGTAAAATTATACACGAAGTGGGAGGAACTATCATGGGAACTACAGCACGTAATTCCGTAACAAATCAGTGGGGACAAACCTGGGATGTTAAAAATTTATTTATAACAGACGGTGGACCATTCGTGAGTAACGCTGACAAAAATCCTACCCTAACAATTATGGCTCTAGCTTGGAGAGCCAGTGACTACATTCTGGGCGAACTAAGCCGCGGTAACATTTAAAAAACTTATTATGAATCCTACAGACCCTATTGCGATTGATCGTCGTATGGCGATTAAATGGCTATTCGCGGCCGCTTCATCCCTTACATTAATGGATAAGCTTCACGCTGGTGATGAAGCTCCCCTGCCTCAATTTGAAGCAGGGGGCTACGGCTTAGATTCAAACTTATTAAAGACCTATAAACCAGGAGAAGTATGGCCGCTAATACTTACACCGACTCAGCGTAGAGCTACAATTGCTTTATGTGACATTATTATACCAGCAGATAACCATTCTCCTTCTGCTTCTAGTGTAGGTGTACAAGACTTCATTAACGAATGGGTCAGTGCTCCTTACTCGTGGGTTGGTTCACCTAATTCAAATCATGCCGAAGCAAAAGATGTGATCCTTTATGGTCTTGATTGGATAGATAGTGAGTCAAAGAGGCGGTTTGGCGCTTCATTTGCAGATTTAATTAGTAGTCAACAACACGCAATCTGTGATGACATTTGTTATACAGCGACTGCAAAACCAGAATTTAAGAAAGCAGCAACGTTCTTTAGTAAATTTAGAAATCTTACAGCAGGTGGATTTTATACAACGCCTGTAGGCATGAAAGATATAGGGTATGTGGGTAACATTCCACTCGCCTCATTTGATGGTCCACCACCTGAAGTACTGAAAAAGCTTGGCCTTGCTTAATGGACTGACACTTAGGTGCTTAAAAAAACCCGGAGCCATATGACTCCGGGTTTTTTGTGATCTAAAATAATTTAGAATTTAACATCAACTCGGCCATAATAATACCCTCCATCAAATCCAAATGGAGAGAAACTACTATACTGTGATAAACCAGTTGTATTGTTAGCAGCACTTAACTTCGATGGATAAGTGTTTAAGAAATTATTAGCACCAACTGCTAATGTAATTCGTTTGTTTATGTGCCAAGATGCCTGTGCGTCAAATAACCACTTTGGGTTCAACCACTGATCTGTTGCTTGAAAGCCAATGATTGCAGGAGCAGTTACAGGAGAGGCAGATCCAGCGGAAAGTACTTTTCCATACCAGTCTTCACGTAGTAAGAAGCTAAACTGTTTACCCCAATTATAGGTTTGGCTAAGAACTGCTTTGTTCATAGGCGTACCACGTTCAAATCTAAGCACATTTTGGCGATCAAAGATCGGCTGATTGCTCGTCAAAGTTAGAACGTTAGCTGGAGTTGCCTTTGTGTAAGTAACAACCGTATCATTATAGTTATATGCACCTGTGAAAGTCATGCTATCACCAGTTTTAAACTTGAGCGCATAACTTGTAGTAAAATCAAGACCCTGTGTGCGTGTATCTAAACCGTTTGTGAAGTAGCGACCACCTTCAGTTCCAGAATAGCCAAGACCACTCAGAAAGGATGCAACCGAGGTAGTTGCAAAATTTGCTGATAAAACAATACGATTAGTAATACAGATATTATAATAGTCGAAACTCGCTGTAAGATTTTCAGACGGAGTTGCAGTAAATCCAGCACTAAAATTAGTGGAATTTTCAGGAACTAATCGTTTTGAGCCTAAAGCAACTGCTGCCGCATCGTTTACACGGAAGGTTTTTACTTCATAAGGACCGCTTACGCCATTCACAGTTAAAATAACCGATGAAGTTGTTGTAAAATATTCCTGCTGTAATTCAGGAGCACGGAAACCATTGCTAATGGAAGATCGGAAATTTAACCAGTTAGTAAGCTTGTAAATAGCACCCACTTTTCCAGTCGCTGTTGAGCCTGCGTCAGAATATTTTTCAGCTCGTCCTGCAATATCGATACCGAGCCTTGAGGTGAGTTGATTTTCTATATCGAAATAGCCTGCGACATTGTTACGGGAAGCATTTGTATTGTCAGTTGGTCGAAAGCCTGGGAAGCCTTGAGCACCATATGCAGGAACACTACCAATAGATGGTCCGTCAAGTACGAGGACTCCGCCATTATCCCAAGAAGCTGAATCACCCTGCGTGATGTTATAAGTTTCTTTGCGGTACTCTGCACCAACCGCTGTTTTTACTGGGGCTGATAGACCAGCTACATTCCACTGTTTCGATAAATCGAAATTTGACGTATATTGATCAAATTCCATAGCTCCGTCGTAGAAACGAGTTTGGCTATTCTTACCGTATGTAACATTGACTGAATTGATTGTAAAATAACGGACAATACTTGCTCCCATTACTTGGCTGAGATCAAAATTCCAGCCATCACCAATTGATCCTTTGATACCTGTAGTTAGATCATAATCAGTAACGTGAGGATTAATCTGTGGTTGAAAACCATTAGGATAGATTGCGCGCACATCTGTTGCATCAGCCGCACGGCGCCATGAAGCGTATGAATAACTTAAACGATGATTAGCACCACCGTTTGCGTAGAAAGTTAAATTGCTTGTAACAGGCATTTCAAAGTTAGCGAATATACCGCGTGAATGAGATATTGGATCTCCGAAAATCACCTGATTACGATTGAACGTTGCCTCCAAAGGATTTGGCGTACCGTTAATCACATTAGCTGTAGTACCTGCGGCAATGAGTGCACCAGTTGCGTTAGTGCCGTAGTATTGTTGGCGTAAATCTGGGCCCGAACGATTAGTATTACCAGAATCCTTAAAATATAAGGTTACATTGAAAAAACCACCTGGGCTTAACTTTACTCCATAATTAGCTGCTCCATATACAGTAGCACCATCGCCTGCGAAAAACTGCCCCACTTCAGTGGTGGTACTAAACCCAACATCATGGCGAAGTCTCAGATTGATAACACCTGCGATAGCATCAGAGCCATATTGTGCAGCTGCACCATCGCGTAATACTTCAGCACCATTAAGAGCAAAGGATGGAATCGTGTTTAAATCGACAGCAGCATCACCCCTACCAACACTTCCATTCAAATTAACAAGCGCGCTAGTATGATAACGTTTACCATTAAGCAATAATAGAGTCTCTGCAGGCCCTAGGCCGCGCAGGGTTGCTGGACGAATAGTATCTGTACCGTCTGTATTTGCAGAACGAGGAAAATCAATGGAAGGAACTAGAACAGATAATAACTGACCTAATTCAGTATAGCCATTATTGTGCAAATCTTCGGATGTGAAAACATCGATTGGTGCAATTGCATCGGTTACGGTTCTATCATTAAACCTTGATCCTAGTGTTACCATTGTGTCCATCTTCACCGTCTGATCGGAAGAAGCTGGCGCTGTGGTTTGCGCGTTAAGTGAAGTAGTGATCAAAGCTGCTAGTGCAGCTGTCTTTAGTAATTTTGGCGTTAAAGAACGCCATGTGTTTGGTGTTACATTCATGCAACGATAAAGCTAGTCACATACCAAAAAGAGACAAGTAAATTAAAGATTACTAATTACATAATGTATATATTGTAATTTAAATAACTGTATATCAATTACTTAAACAAATTTATATAACTATAATTATAAAGTATTAGGAGTTTAAAATGTATTTTTGATAGGAAATCTTAACCTCTTAATAAGATAATCAAATACGCAGATTGGCCTGTGTTAAACAGTCGTATGCATAACTAATAAATGAATCTAATAGCGCATCCTATCATCTAGAAAAATAGAAGGTGCATAAGATTTAGCATATGAATCCTCTCCATCGGTGAAGGTTGTCCAAACCGCATGTGATTTTAAATCAACAGCAACATTTGTTGCTCCTGTGGCAGTATAAATTCGGTCAATAATCATCATGGTTCCAGTGTTTTCATTAACAACAATGAGCCAGTCAGGGCTAGCACAGTATATACGTTTCAACGTATTATCATAACAGATTTGTAGCACACCTTGCGGAATTTCAATAAGTGAGAGTACTCTACCGTTTGTTAAGTTAAGCTCGGCGAGATTACCGTCCACTCCAGCAACAAACAAACAGTCATTTTTTGTATCCAAAGCTAAACTTTGCGCCGCTACAGCTCCAGTTGGCATGCGTGATACCACACTAAGATTTTGTGAATCGATACATATTATTTCTTTTTCACTTGGCAGACCTATATATGCTAAATGAGTTACGTCATTCAATTGGATACATCTAGGTCTACCGCCTAGATGTATCTCTGAAATTATTTTCCTGGATATCAAATCTATAATCCAAACTGAATTTCCTTTAGGATTAAGTACGAGAAGTTTTTTTAATCCATTAATCAAACACATCTCACCGCATTTATCTGGTACAGCAATAAAACCTGTAAGTTTACATGTTTTGCCAGAAATAATAGCTATACGATTTTTACTCGTAGAGATATAGTAATTACCGAGCACAGCACTGTACACACTGTCAACAGCAGCTCCAACGGATACACGAACGAAGAGTTCGTTTCGTTTTATATCAAAAAAATCAACAGTGTTTGCTTCATTGTGCGTTGCGACTAAGCGGTTATTTATATGATCTAGAGTTAATTTACCGTATGCTCCAATTTCATCCTCAATAATCATCCAATGGTTTGCATACAGCATGCGTTCAGGCTCTGTAGCGTATACCCGGTTGAGTAAAACGCTGATTGCCAAAATAACATATGCCATGAAGTGCATACGTTAATCAAACGACAGATAGAGGCAGTGAACCAGTACTTAATCTAGTACTTTAAATTACGGCTGAGAAAACTTAAGCCACTTTGCACCAAGTGCCGAACTCTTTACAGCTGTTTCAATAAATACCATACCCTCGACGCCATCGTCAATTGTAGGAAAATCTACGTCTTTGGGTATTGCTTTACCATTCACCTCAGCATCGATAGCACGAAAAGCCTCGCGGTATATATTACCAAATGCTTCGAGATACCCTTCAGGATGTCCAGTTGGTATACGAGTTATCTTCTTAGCTGCATCACTTAAATACCCATTACCTCTTAGGTATACTTCACGCGGTTTATCCAAATGTTTTACAATTAAAGCATTGGGATTTTCTTGATGCCACTCTAAGCCACCTTTTTCTCCGTACACTCGAATCGAAAGTGCATTTTCCTCACCAACGCAAATCTGTGATGCATGCAAGATTCCCTTAGCTCCGCCATGGTAGCGCAAGAGAATACTCCCATCATCATCTAATCTGCGGCCTGGAACAAAGGTGGATAAATCTGCGCAAATTTCTTTAAGACGCAGTCCTGTAACATAGCGTGCAAGATTTTCAGCATGCGTTCCAATGTCTCCCATTGCACCACCTGCACCACTCTTTTTTGGATCCACACGCCAAGCAGCTTGTTTCTGATTTGTCTTCTCTAAAGCAGTAGCGAGCCATCCTTGAGGATATTCGACTATAATTTTTCTCACCTTACCTAAAGCCCCTGATTTTACAAGGTTCCTAGCTTCACGCACCATAGGATTGCCGGTATAATTGTGGGTTAGTACAAATACTTTTTTTGTCTTTTTTACTACAGCACGCAGTTTGATTGCTTCCGCTAAACTAAGGGTCACAGGTTTATCGCAGACTACGTTAAACCCTTTTTCCAAAAAGAGTTTAGCCGGAGGAAAATGCTGAAAGTTAGGGGTTACTATAACCACGAAATCAAGCCGTTTACTTGCAGGCATTTCTGCTTCAGCAATGGCCATCTCTTTATAACTGCCGTAAACGCGTGATGGATCTAAATAAAGATCTTCTCCAGACGCTTTCGAGCGCTTAGCATCACTTGAGAATGCTCCAGCAACTAGTTCAGCTTGGCCATCCATTGCTGCAGCAATGCGGTGTACGCCACCAATAAATGCACCACGACCACCACCGATCATTCCGTAGCGAAGTTTTCGTTTCATTATTTTTCAGTATTAAAGGCTGCGTCAAAAGCAATCGCACTGCGCGCAAAATCAAGCTTCCTTAAAAAAGTAAGTGATTCTGCAGCACCATGCTCACGGTCCATGCGAATATCTTCCCATTCAACGGATAGCGGTCCTGCATAGCCGATATCATTAAGTGCAACTATAATATCTTCAAAACGAATGTCACCACGACCTACGGATCTAAAATCCCAGGCCCTGCGAGCATCTCCAAAACTGGTATGCCCGCCGAAAACACCTACTGTGCCATCACCATGTCCCCACCACACATCTTTCATGTGTGCATGGAAAATGCGTTTACTAAAGGTGCGAATAAATTTTACATAATCTACACCTTGATAGCCTAAATGTGACGGATCATAGTTAAATCCAAAACGAGGATGGTTTTTAACTGCTTCTAAAGCCCGCTGTGCGCTCACGATGTCAAAAGCGATTTCAGTAGGATGCACTTCAAGTGCAAATTGTGCATTTTCTTTATCAAATGACTCAAGAATTGGCCCAAAACGTTTTGCAAAATCTACATATCCCTTTTCCCAGTCCGATTGTGAGGTTGGAGGAAAAGCATAAATGGAATGCCAAATCGATGACCCTGTAAAACCATTCACGGTAACAGGTGCTTTAGCATCCTTAGCTCCTGGTTTAGCATTAAAAAAACGTCTAGCAGCCTTAGCTGTTAAAGCTAATTTAGCTGCTGCCCTTTGCCTTACGCCTTCTGCTTCTCCATTACCCCATACATCAGGTGGTAAGATTAATTTATGTCTTTCATCAATTAAATCACACACGGCTTGGCCCACTAAATGACTAGAAATTGCGAAGCATGTTAGGCCGTTATCGCTTAAAAGCTGCCACTTATCGCTGATGTACTTTTCTGATGTTGCTGCTTGATCGACGTCAAAGTGATCTCCCCAACAAGCAAGTTCGAGACCATCGTAACCCATCTTCTTAGCAAGCGGGGCTAATTTAGAAAGAGGAAGGTCGGCCCATTGGCCTGTGAATAGAGTAATTGGACGGGGCATAGTGTGAAATAATTTAACTGTTATTAAGAATCATAGTGTTTAATGAAACTTTGAGATTACAATTTGAGTGCTTTTAAATAGGCAACACTAAGAGGTATATTTTTAAGCGCATCTGTTGTTTCGTCTTCGATAAAATAGTACTTAACACCATCCTCTTGGGCTGCACTAAGAACTGCCTTCCAATCAATTACTCCAGTTCCTACTGCAACATCATCTCCGGTTTTTGTATGCGCTGGAACTCCGTCTTCACGATCAGCACCTATACGTAAATCTTTAATATGAAGCATAAGCCAGCGGTCTGGATATTTCTTAAGCAGCCCTACAGGATTACCACCGCCTGCATACACCCAAAATACATCCATTTCGTAAACAACTAAATCATGTTTTGTCTCACGCATGAGAATATCCATCCCTGTCTCGTTGTTAGAATCAGGAAGTGGTGTGAATTCAAAGCCATGGGTGTGTACTCCCAATTGAAGACCTTCTGATTTCAAAACTTCACCCCATTTATTTAAATTCGCAGCTGCTTCATGCGCCTGCTTTGTAGTAAGAAATTTTGAATGGGGATGCGCAATCACAGGGATCGTTACATAAGTAACTCCCAGTGCTTTCATATTAGTGATAACACCTTTCAGATCTTTAGCACACTGCTCATAGCTAATGTGAGCACCCACAGGCTTTAAATGATGATCAACGAGCATTTTATTAAATGCCCCAACTGGAAGTCCGGCAGTGCCTGCTGTTTCAATTTCAGTAATTCCGTACGTATTTACTAAATCCATGCTACCAGACGGATTCTTAGGAAATTGAGCTCTTAAGCTCCATAATTGTAGGCCAATATGATCATGGAAATCAATCGGCTGAGCCCTTAAACTTAAGGTCATTAAGGATGCAATCAGTGCAGGGATAAAATAACGTTTCATAGATTATAGCTATCTAGACGCTTAACATAAGGGGTATGTAACTAAGTCTGCAGAGCATTTATCTACTGTAAAATAAAAAAGGTCTATCCCGCCAAGGATAGACCTTTGAAATAACAATTGGGTGATAATACTGATTATTGTCCGATAACCAAAACCTCAAAGGTTTCTGGAATCATCTTACGTTTTGCTGGCTTTTTACCCTCTACAGGCTTAACCGCTTCAGTAAACTTGCCCGTTACAACATAAAGGTGCCCAGTCTTACTATCCACACCAGTAATGGTTCTAGCACCAAAGGCAGTTGGGACTGTCTGAACTAATGAGTATTTATCTGCGCTGTCTTCATGTAAGACACTAATTGTACCTTCGACATTAGATGTAAAAATAAGACCAGTTGAACTATCAAAAGTATCTCCATCGGGATCTTCACCAATAGCGGGTGTAGCTACTAACCTACCCGAGTCGCTATCCACAACAGCGAGTAATCCATTTCCACCAGATGAAAATAGTCGATGCGTTGCAGGATCTATCGCAAGGCCTGTACCGCCTTCAACAGGATCAATTGACCATGATGCCAAAGCTTTAAGCGTCTTAAGATCTACTACTTGTATAGCACTCTTATCTTCCGTGTTAACAAATACGTGCCCCCGGCCATCAAAAACCATACCTTCTAGTTTACCTACTAAAGGTACATTTGCCGAGATACTGAGCGTATCTGGATCAATGAGCGTAATTCCACCCGATGTTCCGTTTGCGACATAAACGCGATTGGTAGCTTCATCGTATTCAATCGCATCAGGCTTAACACCCATTCCTGGGATTACTTTTACAATTTGAAGTGTCTTAAGATCGAACACGGCAACAGTGCGGTCACCACCACAAGTAATAAAACCACGATTTACACGGTGCACAATCGCTACGCCATGAACACCCTTTGTAGGTGCGATGACCCCAAGCTTTTCACCAGTATCTGCATTGAGCACATCGACCTGAACACCATGAGCGATGTAGAGACGACGGTCTGAAGAATCGATGCGTACATAATCAAACGATACACCACCACCTACGGGATAATGATTAAGCACTTTATACTCAGCATGTGCCGTAAAAGCACTGGCGATAAAAACAACTGCGAGTGTGAGGATGTTATTTTTCATAGTTAAGAAAGCTGAGCGATTACTAGTAAGTCAATAGAGTGATAACAGGAAGTTAAATAGTTAGAATAAATGGTACACTTTTATGTATACCTCATAAATTATTATCAAACTGCATAGCATCATTTTTGCCCTTTTTCTTTCCACCGCCGAAGGTGTATATAATGCCTGCGTAAACTATACGTGAACTACGTTTACGCATAGAGTCATCTCTCAGTATTGGCGTATTAAGGATTGTTTCTTCCTTTAGTGTATTAAAGAGATCAGAAACTGTAACAACGATACTTAGATTTTTTTCCTTAATATCATGTTTAATCCCAAAATTAGATACGAATGTAGGCATGCGATAGCCTTGGGGTGTCAATCGCTTAGCGGTATAAACTGCATTTAATTGAAATGTGGTCACCTTACTAAGTTCATATTCAGCATTTATTTTACCCGACCAAACCGTACTTGAGCGACTCGTAGTATAACCTAAATTACTGGCGTTAATTTGGCTTAAATAAATATCGCCTGTAGAATTAAGTGTAAGTTTCTTGAGCGGATTTATAGTTGCAACAACTTCAAGCCCACCCGCACTACTTGATGCTAAATTTTGCATTGTTGTGAGGATTGTTGTAGGTGTTAAAAACTCACTCACACTAGTAAAACCATTATAGTTATACCTGTAGTAAAGCGTCGCTAAATAACTCGTGTCCTCTTTTTTATACTGATAACCAGCTTCAAGGGAGTGAGTTTCCATTGGCTTAAGTAAAGGATTCCCTGCTCTTAAATTGAAGGGATCCTGATACTGAGGAAATGGATTAAGATCATCACTTTCAGGTCTACGTACACGGTGGCTATAGTTTAACTGCACTTGCTGGGTATCATTTAAATCATAGTTTAAATGTAACGTAGGATATAAACGGTATAGTACTGTATCATGAACAAGCTTTGTGGTAATCTGGTTTGTATTAATATCTGATTTTTCAAATCTAAGCCCAGCAAGAATACCTACTTGGCCTAATTTTGTACGATACGTTCCGTACATCGCCTGTATAAACTGATCTAAAATAAACCGATTGGTTGTCGTAGTATCAATGAGCCAGGGAGACGTAGCTGAAGTCGCATAGGCTCGGTAATGATCCTGATTACTTTTATCATCAGATTGGTTAAATCCTAATTCAAGTTTCGAATTCGCACTAATAGGGTTTGCATATTCAACAGTAAGCTCAGTAACAGGTTCGCCAGTGAAAGCGCGCATGCTATCGTAATTAGTCTGCGCCTGAGGTATGCCATACGTATTAGCATAAAAATTATTTTCTAATTCTGTATGATGTTCCGTTCTTAATTCAGCAGTAAGGACATGATCCTCTTCACCGAAGGTATGCTCCCACCCTGTTTTAGACTCAACATCCTGTTCATGCTCAGGATCGAAACGTAGACGGTCGTAATACAGAGTTTGCACAGAATTCAAGAGTGTTGACTCTATCTCTGCAGAGCGTCTGTAGAAGGTTCGGTTATTGTAATCCACAGACTCAGTTAATTTGTCTGTTTTACTCGAATTGGTTGAAATATTTATCTGCCCTAAGCGAGACAGAGGTCGACTGTGTTCAGTAGTATTTGTTTGCGTTACAGTTGTAGTACCTGTCTTAGAATCAATCGATGTGCGCTTATCTGTTGCAATACGGATACGATCATCTTGGCGCAGACCTAAGTCCCAAGAAAAATTGTACTTGCCGGGATTATAACTACCTCTCAGGGATGAGCCCCATCTACGTTTATTACCCACCGTTACTTTAACAGATCCTGTTAGCCCTGGGTTACGCTTTTTTTTAAGGACAATATTAATAATACCACCAGCTCCATCTGGTTTATACATAGCTGATGGATTTGTGATTACCTCTACTCTCTCAATGGAATCAGCGGGTAATTGTGCCAAAACATCTGCTCGATTAGTACTTCCCATCAATGCAGACGACTTTCCATCGATAAGTACTTGCACACTCGACTCACCTCTAAGCGATAAATTGCCATCAATATCTACTTGAACAGCGGGAATGTTCTGAAGCAAGTCACTCACACTACCTGAGGTAGCTTGAATATCTTTACCTACATTATAAATCTTTCGATCTATAGAATTCAAGAAGACCTGATTTTTAGCCTGCACTTCCACTTCTTGCATTTTAACTACAGGCGAAGCTACAGTGTCTGAAACAGATGCATTAACACTAATCTGCTGAGAGAAAAGAGTGCCAGGCAAAGCAATTACAAGTAAGACCAATGAGGATCGAATTAACATTAAAATATCGTTTAAAGTGTAAAATGAAAAGCTGCGGATAATTAGCCACAGCGCAAGTATCACATACGAAAATTACTTCTTTTTCCCGTCCTTTTCGTCTTTTTCATCATCCTCATCTTTTTCTTTAACTGACTTAGCTTTTCTAGCCTCTAATTTGTCAGCTGCTGATTCTTTAGCCCGATCTTAAGACCCTCGTGCGTTAGCACTGAATTAAATCCTACCTCGATAAGACCCTTACGAATAAAATGCGATATCTTTTTTCATTCTCAACGATCAAAATGCGCATAAGTGCAAATGCTTAGTTAGATTAGTTGCAAAGTATAAACATATACAAGTTCAGGGATAAAAGAAAGTTGCAGTACATATTTACTTTCATGCTCTAGGATGCGCTTTTTGGTATATATCTTTCAACCGAGCTACACTTACGTGCGTATATACCTGTGTTGTAGCCAGCCTGACATGACCAAGTAGCTCTTGCACAAGTCTTAGATCAGCACCTGCATTGAGTAAATGTGTCGCATAGGCATGCCTCAGCTTATGTGGAGACATATCTAACGGAAGTCCCGCTAGTGCAAGGTAGCGCTTCATCATAAGCTGTACATAGCGAGGGCCAATTGGCTTACCTTTAGCGGTAAGAAGAATAGCATCTAAATCTCCGGTGGGTCGTTTAAATTCTTTAGTGAAGCGTTCTAGAACAGCTAATGCCACACTCCCTAAAGGACATACACGGTGTTTATTTCCCTTACCTAATACACGCGCAACACCTGCATCATGATCTATAGCACCATGAGTAAGACCAGTGAGTTCACTTACACGAAGCCCAGCACCATATAATAATTCAAGAATGAGCCGATCAAGCCATGCAACATAAGGCTCTATTGTTTCATTTTGAAGCAGACGTTGTGGACCAGTCAGAAGAAGCTTCATTTGTTCTTCAGTTAAAAACTTAGGAAGTCGCTTTTCTAACTTAGGCAGCGGCACCCCAACGAAAGGATTTGCAGATATTTTTTTCTTCTTAAGCCAAAATCTAAAAAATGTGCGAAGCCCTGAAACATGATTATGTAACGTCCTACGATCATACCTGCGCTGCGCCTCAATAACAAAATCTCGCATATTTCTACTTTTAAGCGCATCGAGTCCACCCTCCCACAAGCTAGATGCTTCTAACCAAAGATAAAAATCTTCAAAGGCCTGGCGATAATTTCTGAGTGTATATTTTGAACAACGTCTTTCTAGAGCAAGGTGATCTGCAAACGAAACCCACCAAGTTTCGATTACTTCTGAAGGAATTGTTTTTAACGTGTCGCCCACAAGTACATGAGAAATCTGAGGTTATTAAACTAACTACTCATTTTCTTCTCAACTGCATAAGTAACCCTGTCTGCGTAGCGGCGCAGTGCACCCTCGGGATCAAGACCACGTGATTGTGCGGCACAGGTGAGCTCAAAAAGCTGCTTACCTAACTGTTCATCAGTTAAATCTTTTGCTACCCCATCAACAGCTATTTTATCTACAATACCTTGGTATGGAAGTCCCTTTTTATTAATTTGTTTCCATACCGCTTCAGCAAACATGAGCGCAGGGAGCCTTGGAGGTAGTGGCTTAAATACAGACGGAGCTGCAGTGATACCTGCTTTTTTCTTTTCTTCTAATTTAATTAATTCCCACTGTGAAATAACCTGATCAGAGGTATCTAATTTTTGCGCTCCAAAAACATGGGGATGACGCCTGATTAGTTTTTCATTAATATCATGCGCTACGTCATCAAAATTAAAGAGGCCGGCCTCTTCAGCAATACGTGCATGAAATACAATCTGTATCAGTACGTCACCTAACTCTTCTCGCATGTGCGGCATATCAAGACGATCGATCGTCTCTAGTAGTTCGCTACATTCATCAATTAAACAGCGTGTGAGCGTCTGGTGTGTCTGCTCCTGATCCCAGGGACATCCATCTTTAGCCCTAAGCCTAGCCATGGTTTGCTTTAAATCATCGATTGCGCTCATAAAAGAATAACTTAAGTACGCTCTAATCGTGACTCTACGGCAAGTGTGTTAGTGAGAGAAAATACTCACCTTAACAAAAACACGGCTTGCTCTTATGCCGTAACTTTGCGGCCATGGATGAGTTCATGGCACTTAATTCTGAAGACCAGGCACCCCTGTCACCGTCTGAGACCCGCACGCTCCTTGAGCAGTTGGCTCACAGACCGCGGCATTCGCTTGGGCAAAACTTTTTAATAGATGGTAATATTGTACGTAAATCACTCGATTTAGCCCAAATCAGAGCTGATGACACGGTTATAGAAGTAGGTCCAGGACTTGGCACATTAACCCGTGCTCTTCTAAGCCGCGGCGCTCAAGTTTGGGCTGTTGAAAAGGATCCTGTTTTACATAAATATCTTTCACAGACCTTAGTCGCTAATTTTCCAACTTCATTTCATCTCTTACTTGGAGATGCTCTGGATTTCCCTTTAGCAGATTTTAAAGGACCTGAATTTAAAATTGTAGCAAACTTACCCTACGCAATTTCCACACCATGGTTGGATGGAGTACTCGAACAAAGACTACCCGAGCGCATGGTACTTATGCTACAACAGGAGGCCTCGCAGCGCTACTGCGCAAAACCGGGCACTAAAGCGTTCGGAGCTATATCAATTTTTGTTCAATCAGCATATACGATAGCTCCGGGGCATAAAGTCGCTGCGGCATGTTTTTATCCAAAACCTGACATTGAGTCATTTTTACTTCATTTAGTAAGAAAAGAAGTTCCAGTACTCTTTAAGCCTGAGTTTAAAACGCTCATTCGTGGTGTTTTTCAGCAGCGCCGTAAGCAAATTGGCTCGTTGCTTAAAGACCGTCTACCCGATCAAGGCAAAGCCTGGATTGAATGTCTTACTGAGGCCGGCTTGAGCGCACAAAGTCGTCCTGAAGATATCCCTATTGAACTCTGGTGTAAGCTAGCTTGAAAACTGACTAAGAGTTGTTTATACCTTTTTTCTTAATTATATGAGATACCTTGCATCTGCTTTACTCGTAATTACCTGTGCTAGGTTTGCTTCAGCACAAAATCAACAGACTACGAGCCCATCAACTCCCGCTATCGAGTTTAATGCACCAGCTCCTTCTGCTCCAGCACCTGAAGCACAAAGTGCAAGTATCTTGGGTAAAATATCAGACGGTGTGTATTTTTCACCGACAGGTGCATTTTACCTAAAAGTTCCTGTACTCACTGAATTAGGAGGACGTCTTTCTGACACTGACCGTGTTGTCACTTTCCGTGATGATTATACCACTCACATTAGTATTGCCGTCTTCAAATTAGATGCGACGCAGTCCTGGCAACTTTCAGTTAAAGGTCTAAAAGATTATCTGCAGTATTTCTTACATGATTTCGTACTGCCTGATTTTGCATCAAGTTATAGAGGACTAAAAGTAGAACCTAATGGTCGTTACTTATCTGGTCTAAACGACGGCGCTTTAGTGACTTTTATAACTATTCCAGGCGGCTCAATGTTTGTGAATCAGAGTCCTCGTTTAATTGAACCAACTGAACCTGCTATAGCGAAACGTGGAAACCTGCTGTTCATTAAAAATGGCTTTATCTATGTAATTAGTATGGAGCTTGGCGAACGTATCACTGAAGGCTCTGCATACAAGAAAACGCAAGACGAAGAAGACATGCTTTTAAGAGATCGTCTTGTTGCTCTAGCAAATACTATACACTTTATCAAAGCACCAGCTACGCACTAAGTGCGCAGCGTTTTGTGCGCTTCAAATAAGGGGCGAAGCACAAGGCTAAGTTCATCTTGAAGTGCTTGTAGCTTAGCGTAGTGAGTAGTATTTTTACGATTTGGCATACAGCGTGTCTTTTCATTTAAAGCCACAACCCCACGCGTGTAGTCCATTAGTTTTGCATTAGGCTTGCCGTTTGAGCGTGCATGACACCAGGCCGATTGAATCGCTGCTCCTAAAGCTGCCCCCTCATCTTCCATCATAGCTACAACAGGAAGACCAAAAATATCTGCCATAATTTGTCTCCAGGCTGCAGATTTGGATCCACCACCAGTCACTCTAATTTCTTTAGCCTTAACTCCTAGCTGCGCTAAACGGCGTAGGCCATAGTTCATACCCATGGTCACTCCCTCCATACTCGAGCGTGCAATCAACGTAGAATCAAACGCGTCTGCAGTTAAACCAAAAAGTACTCCAGAGCCATCTGGAACGTTAGGGGTACGCTCACCAGCTATATAAGGAAGAAATATCAGTGGATTTTCTTTATCTCTAGATGAAGCAACAGCTTTATCTAGTGTAGTTAAATCCATCTTAAACAAAGCTCTTATTTTTTCAGTAACAGTAGTTACATTCATCGTACATAACAGTGGTAACCACTCACCCGTGGATGAACAAAAAGCAGCAATCTCACCGTTTGGATCTATGATCGGTTTCTTTGCAGTCGCATAGATAGTGCCACTGGTGCCAAAACTTGCTGTCACGATACCTTCCGTCACATTGCCAGTACCAATTGCACCCATCATATTATCTCCACCACCCGCACTCACGAGTACTTTCTGAGATAACCCATACGATTTTGCCCTTTCAGCAGTTAAGTAGCCAGCTGGTTTACTAGAATCCTGCAGAGCTGGTAAGTAGCTTTGTAATTTAGAATCGATCGCTTTTAGAACTACATTACTCCACACCCGCTTACGCACATCCAGTAATCCAGAGCCTGAGGCGTCGCCGTACTCCATTGTATAGTTACCGGTGAGATAATAATTTAAATAATCATGAGGCAGTAAGATATGACGCAACTTTGCAAAATGCTTAGGCTCGTGCCGTTTAAGCCACAGAATTTTTGGCGCTGTGTAGCCTGGCCTAAAAGGAAGTCCAGCATTTCGAATAACAGCAGCTTCTCCCCCTAATTTTTTAGTCAGAATATCGCACTCTTCTTGTGTACTTGTATCGCACCATAACTTTGCAGGGCGGATTACCTTACCGTGTTCATCCAAGGCAACAAAACCATGCTGCTGACCTGAAATACCAATACTTATTATATCACTGCACTTAACTTGCTTGCATACGGCTTTAATAACCATGTCCAAGGCCTTAATCCAATCCTTAGGATGTTGCTCTGCATGTCCACTGGGAAGTCCCGAGATAAGACTTAATGGAGCACGTGCTTCTGCGACAACGCGTTTTCTTTTTAGATCAAGTACAACAGCTTTGATACTTTGGGTTCCTGCATCAATTCCGATAGCTAAGCTCATAGGATAAAAAAATATTAATTTAAAACTCAGTATTCCAAGGCAGTGTTACATACAGTCGTTTAACTCCAGAGGTATCACACAACTTAAGCCAATCAGTCAGTGTTAAGTCATCAACTAATAAATGCTTAGAAAGATCCATAAGAGGCATAAGTACGAAAGCTCGCTTAGTCATTCGGGGATGTGGAATAGTGAGTCTTTCTAGGTTCTGATGCAAAGAACCGTAGAGGAGTATATCTATATCAAGTGTACGCGATGAAACGACTTCGGTTCTCACACGCCCAAGTGTTTTCTCAATATTATGCACACAAGTAAGTAAGGACTCTGAAGTATGCTCAGTTTTAATTTCAAGCACTGCATTTAAAAATGAGGGTGCATCTTTCAAACCAACCGCAAGAGTTTCATACACCTGTGACCCACGTACACTTTGTACACATGGATCCGCCTTAAGGCGTTTATACGCTTCAGCTAAATGCCAAAGCCTATCCCCTAAATTACTTCCCAGCGCTAGGTACGCGGTCTCTACTTGCTTCAACGGCGACATACTCAAGGACTCCTGGAATTGGAGCAGAAGGTTTTTTAATGGTTAAATCGACACGTGAAACACGGGGACATTCTTGAAGAATTGCCGTTAAGAGCCTATCACATAACGTTTCTAAAAGCTTTACCCGTTCTTTTTCTAAAAGCCGTTTGCAGATTTCATATACAGCTGCGTAATCCACAGAATCCGCTAGTTTATCTGAATTGGCCGCTTCCTGCATGTCATACGTGAGATACAAATCTACAAGAAACCTCTGTCCACGCGTACCCTCTTCTGGGTGATGACCATGGTAGCCATAGAAGGCCATATTCTTAAGATGTATGCGTCCAGTCATTGAGGTAAGCCTTAACCAAAACGCCGAGTTGCCTCGGTGTAAAGCTGTACTACGTGTTCCGAGCATTAAAGACAGCTTCTGCCATCCCTACAGCCCTTAAATTAGCTTTCACATCATGAACGCGTATTATTTCAATTTTTTCGGCTGCAGCTAATGCTGAGGTAACCAGAGTGCCTTCCAGCCTATCTTGAGGGTCACCACCAAGTACATGAGCAATGACGGATTTTCGAGAAGCTCCTAGGAGTAATGGAAGACCAAAGGTTCTTAATTCAGAGAGTTTAGCAATTATCTCTAAATTTTGAGGCTGTGTTTTATAAAATCCTATACCGGGATCTAGAATTAAACGGCTATGCGGAATACTAAAGCGATCAGCAATCTTAAGAGAAGACTCGAAATAACGCTTTAGACAATCAATGAGAGAACCTGCTTGTGTGGCTAAATGTTTATCACAGTGCATGAGTACAACGGGACATTTCCAATCGCTTGCTACATGTGGCATAAGCTCATCTCCCTGAAAGCCATGTTGATCATTAATTAAATGAGCTCCAGCAGTAAGAGCTGCTTTTGCTACTGAAGCACGGTAAGAATCAATCGAGATAGGAATAGTAAGCTTACCCTTAAGTGCCTCAATGATAGGCACAACACGTGAAATTTCATCAGCTTCACTTACCTCACTGTAACCGGGCCGTGTAGATTGTCCTCCCACATCTAGAATTGCAGCACCTTGCTTCTGCATCAAAACAGCATGCTCTATGGCTTGATCACTAGAAGTATAGTTTCCCCCATCCGAAAAAGAATCAGGGGTAACATTTAAAATACCCATAATACGCGTACTCATCCCAAGCTCGAGCGTTTTACCTAGGCAATTAAGAATGGTTACTTTCCTCTCTTGCCTCAGGCTGTTCACGTTAATTCCTTAGGAAGGACAGCGTATATTTTTTTAATATCTTGAACGCTATCTTTGTGACACACGAGAATTGAGTCTGCAGTTTCAACCACTACTAAGTCTTTTACGCCGCACAGTGAGATAAGTCTCCCATTACTTACTGCAATATTACCTGAGGCATCACTTACCACAACTGATCCCTTGGTTGCATTATTGGAAGCATCATGGATCAAATGTTTTTCAAGTGCAGTCCACGTCCCTACGTCATCCCAATCAAATTCTGAAATAAGGGTAACTACAGACTGCGCTTTTTCTAAAATAGCGTAATCAACGGAAATGCGTGGTAGTAGTGGAAATTCTTTAGCTATGTATTCAGCTGTATTTTCCTTAGGAAAATGAGTGATAAATGAGCCTAGAGCTATAGCAGAACGATCAGCTTCAGCCTTAAACGCTGAGGTCTTCCATATAAAAATGCCGGCATTCCAAACATGATTACCTCCTGCTAAATACTTTTCAGCGGTTGGTAAATCTGGTTTTTCCACAAAGCGTTTTACGTGGCGAAAATCACCACTTTTTGGGTCACAAATAATTGCTGCACCCATTTCCATATACCCAAATCCAGTGGATGCAAAAGATGGCTTAATGCCAAAGGTTAAGAGCGTAGGACCATGCACTTTCCAGCCTTCACCTGCTGCAAGTTTAAAGCCCTGAATAAGTTGTTTAGAAAAAGTTGATGCATCCTTAATGAATGCATCAGCAGGCAATAAAGCTAAAATGGCATTAGGATCTTTAGCATGTACTAATGCAGTCGCTAGCGCAGCAGCTGGTGCCGTATCCCGGCGAACAGGCTCGGCAATAATCTGATCTTTAGGAATTGAGGGCAGTGCTGCACGAATAGCCTCAAGTTGAATCTCACTTGTAAGTACAAATATATTATCTTGATTCACTACGCCATCTAAACGCCTAACTGTTTCTTCAATGAGGGTCTTATCTGTTAAGAGTTTAAGCAGATGTTTAGGCTTGCGACTACGGCTCATAGGCCAAAACCGTTCACCACTCCCTCCTGCGAGAATACATGCGTAGTATGGATTTGCCATGAATATACCTTTATTAAGGCACCAGAAGTGCGCCTAACGACAAGCGTTTAATTATCAGCAATTTTATCCGTAGAAGTTCCACCTTGCAGCTTCTTCTCCAAGCGAAGCAGAGCCACATCGAGCCTTAGACGGTCACTATACAGCTCATAGCGCTCACTCAGATCAAGCGTTTCCAAGAGTTTTTGCTTAAACTCTGGGTTATCGCATAAGGTGAAGGCAGCTAAATCAATAAAGGTTTCCGGGTCTTCAATTGTCTTAAGATACTGAGCAAGCGCCTTATCATTTTGGAAAAGCAGCTTATGCTTAATCGCAATCAATTTTCCTAATTCAGCACGCTTGAAGTTAAGATCCACACCAGCACCAGCAGGCTTACTGATTAGTGGTTTTATTTTAACAACACGGTAAGGTTCTTCTCGTACAATAGATCTAATTTCTACACGACATAAGCCCTGAAGCATTAAGTCAGAGGTGCCGTTCTGATTTTCTTTTGAACTTCGAACTAACCCAACGCATCCAATACTGCACGGAGGCTCATTGCGTTCTTCATCAGTGACGACTTGCGTATTAAGTCCTACCAAAGCAAACAGACGATTTGTCTTAAGTACATCAGATAACATTGCACGATATCTCGGCTCAAAGATATGCAGTGGAATGAGCGCCTGAGGGAAAAATGCCATCTGAGGCAGTGTCATCACTGGCACCTCTTCAGGCAGTGTGATTTCAATTTCATGGAGCATAAGTGTGCAATAAGTGTGACAATTCAGATGATAACTGTGTCTCAGTTGAGTCATCATGGCCTAAATAAGACTCATAAGTGTACAATAGTAATCTTACATAAATTCTTATTACGTTGGTGTATAGTAATTTACAAAACTTAAGAAAAACAGGCATACTGAGTGCTAACCTAGGGCATGAGCCGTATTCTAGGAATCGATTTAGGAACAACAAATTCATGTATGGCAGTCATGGAAGGCGCAGAGCCTGTCGTGATTCCCAATGCCGAAGGTGGTCGCACGACCCCATCGGTTGTAGCATTTAGCAAATCAGGAGAGCGCTTGGTTGGTACTGCCGCAAAACGCCAAGCAGTCACAAACCCACGAAATACTGTATTTTCTGCTAAGCGTTTCATTGGACGTAAGTTCACTGAAGTAAAAGAAGAAGCAAAAAATATGCCCTTCAAAGTTGTTGAAGGAAAAAATGGCGATGCTTATATCGAAGTGCAAGTAGGTGATAAAGTAGAGCAATACGCTCCTCAACAAATCGCTGCCTTCGTTTTAGGTAAATTAAAAGCAGATGCTGAGTCCTATTTAGGTGATAAAATTACTCAGGCAGTAATCACTGTTCCTGCATACTTCAATGACTCACAGCGCCAAGCTACTAAGGACGCAGGAAAAATTGCTGGTCTTGAAGTCTTACGTATTATCAATGAACCAACAGCTGCATCACTTGCCTATGGTCTTGATAAGAAGAAGGACGAAAAAATTTCTGTATTCGATTTAGGAGGCGGTACCTTTGACGTATCCGTACTAGAAATCGGAGACGGTGTATTTGAGGTAAAGTCCACAAACGGAGATACACACTTAGGTGGAGATAACTGGGATGAATTAATCATTGGCTGGTTAGTGGATACCTTTAAGAAAGAAAACGGCATTGATCTGCGTAAAGATCCTATGGCGCTACAACGCTTAAAGGAAGAAGCAGAAAAAGCTAAGATCGCTCTTTCATCCACACAGTCCGTTGACATCAACCTACCCTTCATTACGGCTGATGCTTCAGGTCCAAAGCATTTAAATGTACAACTTTCACGAGCAAAGATGGAGCAAATATGTGACTCCTTGTTCGACCGTTGTATGCAACCCTTTAAAAACTGCTTAAAGGATGCTGAGTTAAGCGCCTCTCAGATCGACGAATTAGTCTTAGTGGGTGGTATGACCCGTATGCCTAAAGTCGTTGAGATCGCTAAGACTCTAGGCGGTAAGCCTCCTCACCAGGGTGTAAATCCTGATGAAGTCGTAGCTATTGGTGCAGCGGTTCAAGGTGGCGTACTTAAAGGTGACGTTCGTGACGTACTACTCTTAGACGTTTCTCCTTTAACACTCGGTATTATGACAGCAGGTGACGTATCTACTCCAATGATACCTCGCAATACAACGATTCCTACTAAGAAGACCCAAGTCTTCTCTACGTATAGCGACAACCAACCTTCCGTTGAAATTGTAGTCTTACAAGGTGAGCGCTCAATGGCTCGCGACAACAAGACCCTAGGTACTTTCCGCTTAGACGGAATTGCTCCTGCTCCACGTGGAGTACCTCAAGTGGAAGTCACCTTTGATATAGACGCTAACGGAATTCTACACGTATCAGCAAAAGACTTAGGAACAGGCAAAGACCAAAAGATCACAATCCAAGGTTCTTCAGGCCTATCTAAAGAGGAAGTCGAGAAGATGACTAGGGATGCAGAGCTTCACGCAGACGAAGACAAAAAGCGTCGCGAAGGTGTTGAATCCCGTAATCAACTCGATAGCACAATCTACCAACTTGAAAAAACGGTCAAAGAATCAGGCGATAAACTGCCTGCCGAAACAAAGACCAAGATGGAAGATGCTTTAAAGTCGGCTAAGGCTGACCTTGAAACAAATGATGCTGACAAGATGAAGGCAGCACTCGAAAAGCTTACTGCTTTAGGTGCTGAATTCTACGCCGCTGCTCAAAAAACAGCTCCTACTTCAGAAGCATCAGGTGAACCTGCACCTGAAGGTTCTCAAAAACCTAAAGAAAAGAAAGCCGATGTTGTAGATGCCGACTTCGAAGTCGTCGACGAAGACAAAGGTAAAAAAAAGTAAGTATTTTTAGTTAACAAACCCTTCAACCAATAACGATAAATTATATGGCAAAAGTAAAAATCAGACCAATAGGTGACCGCGTTCTTGTGCGTCATCTCGAAGAAAAAGACCAAATCCGCGGTGGAATCTACATTCCAGACAGCGCTAAAGAAAAACCACAGGAGGCTGAAGTGATTGCACTCGGTTCCGGCAAGAAAGATGAAAACGGTAAGGTTCATGGCTTTGAAGTCAAAGTCGGTGACCGAGTTCTTATCAGTAAGTACGGTGGTACAGAAGTAAAACTAGAAAACGACAAGTACACCCTCGTACGTGAAGACGACATCCTTGGCGTTATTGCTTAAGGTAAACTTAAAACTATAAACTTAATTTAAATACTATGCCCGCTAAACAATTACTTTTTGATGAAGCAGCACGCCAGAAGATCCTTCGTGGTGTTGAGATCTTATCTCGCGCTGTTAAGGTAACACTAGGACCAAAAGGTCGTAATGTCGTTATCGACAAGAAATTCGGTTCACCAACCGTAACCAAAGACGGTGTAACCGTTGCAAAAGAAGTCGAATTACCAGATCCATATGAAAATATGGGTGCACAAATGGTTAAGGAAGTTGCTTCAAAGACTTCCGATACCGCTGGTGACGGTACCACTACAGCTACAGTACTAGCTGAAGGTATCTACCGTGAAGGTTTAAAGAACGTTACCGCAGGCTCAAACCCTGTATACTTAAAGCGCGGTATCGACAAAGCAGTCACTGCTGCTGTTGCTGAACTTCACCGCGTTTCCAAGAAGGTCAATGAGCGCGAAGAAATTCGCCAGGTTGCTACCGTTTCAGCTAACTGGGACGAAACAATCGGTAACATCATTGCTGACGCCATGGATAAGGTCGGTAAGGACGGTACAATCACCGTAGAAGAAGCTAAGTCCATCGAAACTACCTTAGACGTTGTTGAAGGTATGCAATTCGACAAGGGCTACCTCTCCCCTTACTTCACAACAAATGCTGAAACACAAAAAGCTATCTTAGAAGATGCTTACGTGTTAATCCACGAAAAGAAGATCGCTAGCCTACAAGAGCTCTTACCGTTACTTCAAACAATCGCAAAGAGCGGCAAACCTCTCTTAGTCATTGCTGAAGAAGTCGAAGGCGAAGCTCTCGCAGCTTTAGTGGTAAATAAGATACGTGGTACACTAAACGTGTGCGCAGTCAAAGCTCCTGGATTCGGTGATCGCCGCAAAGCGATGCTCGAAGACATTGCAATCCTAACAGGTGGCAAGTGCTTAACTGAAGATCTCGGAATCAAACTCGAGAACGTAACGATTTCTGACTTAGGTCGTGCAAAGCACATCGTAGTTGACAAGGAAAACACAACGATCGTTGATGGCGGTGGTAAATCCTCTGACATCCAAGGCCGTGTAAAACAAATCCGTCGTCAAATTGAAGAAACAACTTCAGATTACGATCGTGAGAAGCTTCAAGAGCGCCTAGCTAAACTCGCTGGTGGTGTCGCAGTCATAAATGTCGGTGCTGCTACAGAAACCGAGATGAAGGAAAAGAAAGCTCGCGTGGAAGATGCTCTACATGCAACACGTGCTGCTGTTGAAGAAGGTATCGTTGCTGGTGGTGGCGTTGCTCTCTTACGTACAGCTAAAGCTATCGAAGCTGTAAAGCTCGAGGGCGATGAAGCTATCGGAGCTCAGATCGTTCGCCGTGCAATTGAGCATCCTCTTAAGCAACTCTGCTTCAACGCTGGCGTTGACGGTGGTGTTGTCGTGAAGGAAGTCTTAAGCGGCAAGGGTAACTTCGGTTACAACGTAGCTACTGACAAATTCGAAGACATGATCAAGGCAGGTGTCGTTGATCCTACTAAGGTAACTCGTACTGCACTTCAAAATGCAGCATCCGTTGCTGGTCTACTCCTCACCACAGAATGTATGATCACCGAAATTCCTGAAAAGAAGGAAGCTGGTGGTGGTCATGCTCATCCTCCTGGTGGCATGGATTACTAAGTCTAAAAGAGAAATCTTTTACTTAAACTTAAAAGGCGTCTGGCATTTGCCAGGCGCCTTTTTTTGTAGCCTCTAAAGCTTGCTCGGTGACGATCTATTCGGTTTAAGTTTTTAGCTATGGAGATCACTTTTCTAGGCACAGGTACCTCACAGGGCGTGCCTATGATTGGGTGTAGTTGTGCAGTATGTCTATCGAACGATCCACGCAATAAACGCACCCGCACATCAATCCACGTCGTCATGGACGGCTTGCACATCCAAGTGGATGCATCACCCGAACTAAGATTGCAGTGCCTACGTGAGAACATAACTCAGACTGATCTATTTATTCTTACCCATGGCCATACAGACCACATTACAGGTATGGATGACTTAAGGCGCTTCTGTGAGTTAAACGGTGGCACAGCGTTGCCTGTTTATTCTACTCCTGAAGGCATTGGACGCATTAGGACAGTCTACCCTTACGCAATCCTAGATAAGCCTCTAGTTAAAGGCTATCCGGCCTTTTCGCCACGTGAGATGCCTAAGCAACTCGAATTACCCCAGGGTACCATTCAGTCAACCCTTCTACCCCATAATGGCATAGATACCTTAGGGCTCATTTTTACGGAGCACAGCACGAAGAAAAAGTTCGTATATTACACAGATTGTAAATCAGTTCCAGTTGAAGCATTAATGCTAGCTAAAGACGCTGATTGTTTAGCCATAGATGGACTACGACCACAGCCTCATCCAGGCCATCTTACAATCGCGGAAGCAACAGATATTTCACTTCAAATTAAAGCAAAGCAAAGTTACTTACTTCATTTAACACATCTCTCAGATCATGCGCTAACAGAAGCAGAACTACCTAATAGCGTAAAACTAGCCTATGATGGATTAAAGCTATGCATATAGTGAAGTCTCATTTAATCTATACTCTGTGCGTAATTTTATGTGTCGTAAGCTTAACCGCGCTCAGGGCATCAGAAAACGCTGAAATAACTGTTATTAGCGATATAAGTAATGCCGGTAGATTAATACAACACCCCACTGTGAAAAATCCAACTTACTACTATCCAATCATTGGTGGTTACAAAGAGATGGGGAGTCTTGTAAAAAATGAACGTAGACCTAACCAAAAAGAAATCGTACACCGTCTAGCCGTAGAACTAGCTAAACAAGGATACTATGTAATCAATAAAACAACACCTCCACCAAGTATTATATTATTACTCAATTGGGGATATATTAACCCAGATATAATCGACTCTGGAGCACCAAGCGACCCTGATTCAAGCACTCCAACACAAACATTCATAAATCAAAATGAAATGTTAGCTCTTGTCGGAGGTTCTACACTTAGGAATCTAGAACTGAACTACGAAAAAGAAGACGTGATGCAAGCAGCTGAGCAAAATCGCTATTTTTTATCAGTCTTAGCATACGATTATACAATCTACGCAAAAAGTCACAAAAAAGTTATGCTATGGCATGCTAAAGTTAGCATTCCAACAGCTGGTGTTAGTCTTGAAGAAATTATGCCTGCGTTAATCAAAGCAGGAGGCTCACAATTTGGTATTGAAACCACGAAACCAAAGATAATCAAAACCCCTATCACTCGTGAAGGGAAAGTAGAAATCGGCACACCTACAGTTAAAGACTATAATGATAGTCAATTAAGCAAGTAACTAGGATATGAGTTTCAATTAAGTAACTCTTAAGTCTTCAAATAAACACTCGTTTAAAATAAGGCCTCGATGGCATTCCAGTTAGAAATAAAAAAAGCGCTAGACACCTCAAGGGGTTCTAGCGCTTTTTTTTAAACGTAATACTTACTTATGGCTGAGCGTATATGTAAAGAATACGGAGCGCTTATCGCCTTCGAGAATACGTGTCGCGCCACTTGTGCCTGGTCTGAAATAATCCTTATTGAAAGCATTATTCAAATTGAAGGCCAATGTATGCGAAACTACTGAATTCTGCTTTAGAGTATAGCGAAGACCTAAACTCCAAATGCTATATGGTGCAGTAGATAGTTTCCACTGATATGATGAAAACGATACTACACGCTGACCGTTAACCGTAGCTTCGGTATCTCCAGCTATTGGAGTTTCTGTAGGAGTTCTACCAACAAATGTTACACCTGCATTAGTAGATAAGCCCTTAAACATACCTGTCGCAGGTGAATATTTGAGTGTTAAGCTACCATTGTAGGGAGCTACGTATTGAACCTTACGACCGATAGCTTGAGGATGCGCACTGCCGAAATTTGTATAAACAGAATTTACATTTCCATAGCTGGTAAGGAAAAACAGTTCATTCGTTATATTCCAAGTTGCATCAAGCTCAGCACCACGCACTAATTGATCACCATCTCTGCGGGTAACTGTTAGACCTGTAACTGGATCTATGTCATCAACAGATACATTTTGGCGAGTGATGTAAAAGCCACTCACTGTATAGGTTAGACGATTCTTAAATGCAGAGCCCTTAAAACCGTAATCCCATCCAGAGGCTGTTTCAGCCTTGTAGGTTGGACTGACTATATCAACAGGGTTGTCTCCCTGCGCTAAGAAATAACTTTGGCTGAAATTAGCAAAAATACGGAAATCATCTTTTACTTTAAAATTAAGTCCCGTGTTAGGCTTAAGATAATGCATTGTTTTAGTAATTGAATTACCTACATTATAACCAGGGATAAATGAAGTAAATGAGCTAGCTGCTGTTAGATAATCATGCTCAAGAAAGTGCGGTATATCAAGACGAGCACCAGCATAAGCAAGCAATCGACCATCCCAAACAGATGTTTGCTGCTTAAAGAGCGCACCAGTAACTGTTGTACGGCGTTTCATCTTACGCGTTGAAATATATCCATTTACAGCATCATGCGGAGCTGTGAAATAACTAACAGGACCGATTGGATTATAATTTGAATCTACATTTACAGTACGCACTAAATTCCACGCAATAATATCAGCATTAGTTGCAGCGCCATAGCTGATTGATGGATCCCAGCGGTAATAATCATTAAAATCTAATGTAAATAATGTATGGTGCTCTAATGTGTGATTATTCGTCCAGTAGTGTGCGAGGAAATCACTTTGGATAGCACCACCATCTTCATAGATACGGCCCCAACTAGGTGTAGCTCCACGTGCTGATGAATTTGGCAAAGTATTAGCCTTATTGATGAGGATATTGCCCCAATTGTTATTTTGATTATAGTCATCACGTCTTGCAGCATAGCGATTGGCAGAAAAACGACCGCTAAAAACTGAATTAAAATTCTTTTCATAAATCGCAGTGAAAGCAGTGTTGCCACGATTTAAATGTGAATTTGGACCATAAGCATTTACCCGTCCTAAATTATACGCGTAACCTACAGCAACGTCGTCAGAATCAAGAGTCGTAGTAGTACCTGTTCCTTTTTTATCAATAATTACAGGAGCTGGTGCTAGTGGAGAATGACGTTCTTGATAAAAATACTCTGCCATGAAGGTCAACTTCGAGCTATCGGAAAACTTGTGATCAATAGCCATGTAGTACTCTTTATTCCTCATGAGCGTCCAATCAGCACCAAAATCACGTTGGTAATTACTGGCTGTAACAATATAATTGGTGTCACCAAGCTTGCTATGAAGTAAAGGACCAGTTGCTTCGAAACTCACTCTTTGTGTTCCGTATCCGCCGTAATTAGCGTAGAATTTCTGACTCTCAGAAGATTTAGGCATCTTTGATATCATATTCATCATACCACCTGGAGATGAACGTCCATAAATTGCAGCACTTGGGCCTTTGATGATCTCAATTCTATCGATATTGCTACTACCATAGCGACCGAGACGAAAAAAGCCGTCTCTCAATTGATTGGAAGAAATGAAACCACGTAATACGAAGTTACCACCTACATCTAATCCAGTGAAACCGCCGATCTGTGTAATATTATCTGAGAGTTCAAACAAACCGAAATCTTCTAAAAATTCGCTGGTGATAACGTTCACCTGATAAGGAAGATCAATGATCTGTGTTTTAACACGAGATCCAGTCATTGTTTCCGATGCGGTGTAACCACGGTTTTCATCTGTCTTTACTTCGAAAGCATCCAGTTGTACCACTTCGGCGTCAGCTCTAGCTAAAGGCGCAGCAGTTTGTGAAAATACGGATGTCGCGTTCAAAAAAACGGGCACCAATAAAGACAGCAGTCTAATCTTAGTTTGTGATGTAGTCATAGGGTTTGTGTAAAAAACTAACGGTGTGGGTCAATATACAGAATTATCTAATCATAAAAACTGTCTGATAGATAACAAATTCTACTATACTTCATAACTATTAAACAAACTATCATACGTTTGTTCGATATCACTGTTATTAATATTTCGTTAACAGTTAGCACGTATAGATAGTAATTTAAAAAATTAAGTTATAAGCGACTGTATGGTAGTTTTATTAATTGCCGATTAATAGGTATTTAAAGACCTATCCTCCCCAGAAACTACTTTAAAATGTAAGTATATTAAAAGCACAGGAATAAATTAGGATTGGCAATCATGACTAAAACCATCATGTTAGTACTATACAGACAAAATAGTTCTCCTTTATATCAGAATCAAAATGGCTAAAATATATAACGACATTACAGAAACAATCGGCAATACCCCGCTTGTTCGTTTAAATCGAACAGCTAAAGCTCATGGAGCTGTAGCTGATATTCTACTGAAACTCGAATTCTTCAATCCCCTCTCAAGCGTAAAAGATCGTATTGGTTTTGCTATGATTGATGATGCTTTAAAAAGCGGTGCAATAAATCAAAATACAGTATTAATTGAGCCAACAAGTGGAAATACTGGTATTGCCCTAGCCTTTGTTGCCGCAGCTAAAGGTATTAAGCTCATCCTCACTATGCCTGAGACGATGACTGTTGAGCGTCGTAAAATATTAAAAGTTCTTGGAGCTCGAGTGATTCTAACAGAAGGGCCAAAGGGCATGAAAGGCGCAATCGCTAGAGCCGAGGAACTTCAGAAAACAATTCCCAATAGCGTAATTTTACAACAATTCTCTAATCCATCAAACCCAGCTATACATCGCCGCACAACAGCAGAAGAAATCTTACGTGACACCGATAACAAAGTTGATTTTTTAGTATCCGGCATAGGTACAGGTGGGACAATCACTGGCGTGGGTGAAGTCCTCAAAGCAAAGAATCCTAGTATAAAAATCATTGCGGTAGAACCTGCAGGCTCGCCGGTTTTAAGCGGTGGTGCACCAGGACCTCATAAAATTCAGGGAATTGGTGCAGGATTTATACCAGGAGTTTTAAACACCAAAGTTTACGACGAAATTATTGGCGTTAAAGAAGACGACTCAGGCCCAATCAGTAAGCAAGTAAGTAAGCTTGATGGTATCCCTGTTGGTATTTCCTCAGGTGCATCTATTTGGGCAGCAATTCAGATTGCTAAACGTCCTGAAAATAAAGGTAAACAAATTGTCGTGATCGTTGCGTCATGCGCAGAGCGTTACCTTTCATCATGGTTATTTGCAGATATTGGTGTAGAGAGTGATTCCGTTGAAGACTTGCTCGCAAAGTAATTAGGTCTTGGCATGATTTTATTTTAAGTCATGCCAAAAACTTCTTTTCGTACATCGACTTTTACAGAATCTCTTATTCGAGAGATGTCGCGCGTAGCTCAAACTCATGGTGCTATTAATTTGGCCCAGGGCTTTCCCGATTGGGATCCGTGCAAAGAGCTGATAAAAGCGGGTAAGGAGGCTATGGATGCGGGTCGCCATCAGTATGCAGTCACCTGGGGATCACCAGAATTACGCCAAGCACTAGCAGCTAAACTTAAAGTATTTACCGGTTTAGATGTTGACGAAAAATCAGAACTCGTAGTCACCTGTGGGGCAACTGAAGCCATGATGGTAGCTATGATGACTGTCTTAGATCCAGGTGATAAAGTAGGACTCTTTTCACCGTTTTACGAAAACTACTCAGCGGATGCTATTTTATGTGGAGCCAGGCCGATTTTAATTCCACTTAATCCACCCGATTACACCTTCGATCCTGATGAGTTAAGAAAAGTATTTAGGTCCGGCTTAAAAGCATTTGTTTTATGCAATCCTTCTAATCCTTGCGGACGTGTATTCAAGCGTGAAGAACTAAATGTAATCGCAGAAGCCGCCGAGGAAAACGATGTCTGGATATTAACTGATGAAGTCTATGAGCACATCGTATTTAGACCTAATAAGCATATTTATTTTTCGACACTTCCTGGAATGGCAAAGCGCACACTCATGTGCTCATCGTTATCTAAAACTTTTTCTATCACAGGTTGGCGCTTAGGCTACGTGCATGCACCAGCATCCGTTATTGCCCAAGCTCGCAAGGTTCATGATTTTCTTACTGTAGGTGCTGCCGCTCCACTGCAGCACGCCGTTGTCACTGCCTTAAAGTTTCCTTCAAGTTATTACGATCATTTAGCTGAAATTTATACCCAGTCTAAGGATATCCTATTGGGCTATCTCGACAAAACAGGTCTTAGCTACACGAAACCTCAAGGTGCCTACTTTGTGATGGTTGATATTTCAAAATTCGGATGGAAAAGTGATGTCGAATTTTCACATTGGATGACCAAAGAAATCGGCGTAGCACCAGTTCCCGGTTCAAGTTTCTTCAATAATGCAGAAAATAGATACATCCGACTTAATTTTGCTAAACGCCCGGAAACACTGCATACCGCAGGCGAGAGACTATTGAAACTGCCTCATTTCCTAAAGGTTTAAACGTCAAAGCACCTACTCTTTCCAACATCCGCATACTACACCTAGCATGCAGGACATACTAGATGAGAGCAGATACAAACACACATAAAACCTAATATCCAACGGCCTTCGAGTCATCCTTGCGAGGATCTGCAGCACCCAGAATGAGATGTGTTTTTGGATCAATCATAACACTTTCACCATCTCCTTGATAGGCACCTTCAAAATTTGCATGAGCTGTAATTTTGTGACCCATTGCAGCTAAGATTTTTTCAGTATCAGGACTCAACCCGTAGCGCTCAAAGGTTATCAGATCAGGCATCCACTGATGATGAAAACGAGGTGCCTCAACAGCCTGCTGCACAGGCATACCGTGATCGATAACATTGGTGATAACTTCTAATACGGTATTTATAATCGTTGGGCCACCTGGACTTCCAGTAGCTAAAAATAATTTACTATCTTTAAATACAAACGTAGGTGTCATAGATGAAAGCGGTCTTTTACCTGGTGCGATTGCATTTGCTTCACCTTGGATGAGACCAAACATATTAGGCGTACCTGGCTGAGCAGCAAAGTCATCCATTTCATTATTCATGAGAAGTCCAGTTCCAGGAATTGTAACACCAGAACCAAAACCACCATTTAAGGTGTAGGTGTTACTTACCGCTGCACCCGCTGCATCAACGACTGTAAATTGGGTTGTCTCATTTGACTCATGTCCTGCAGGAGTAACAGGAACTGCTTCCCAGCCAGCTGGCTTACCGGCCTTGAAGCCTTTACTCATACTGGCATGGTTAGGATCATAATTAGCCATAAGGCTTTGCACATAATGAGTATCAAGTAATCCTACTACAGGTACTTTAACGTAATCTGGATCACCTAAATAGGCTGCACGGTCGCGAAATGCACGGCGCATCACTTCGATAAATAAATGATCCTTAGCAGATGAATTTGCCCCCATTTTAGTGACATCATATTTCTCCAACATCTGAAGCATTTGAAGAATCGCAATACCTCCAGAACTAGGAGGTGGCATTGTAACGACTTCATACCCGCGGTACGTTCCACGAAGAGGTACTCGCTCAACAGCTTGGTAGGCTTTAAGATCTTCAAGACTTATAGTTCCACCATTTTTAGCCATAGCATCGGCTATCAAATGAGCAGTTTGACCTTCATAGAATTCACGAGGTCCCTGCTTTTGAATACGCTCTAAGGTAGCTGCTAAGTCAGATTGTATCCAGTTTTCACCAGCTTTTAGAAAAGCACCGTCTTTAAGATAGATGTGTTTTGATTCCGGAAATTGTCCCAAGAGTTGATCCGTATGCATACGGTGAAAAGCATTTGCAGTGGCCTGAGAAACGCGGTGCCCATTGGCTGCTAAACGCCTTGATGGCTCGATAATTTCAGCCCAAGTCACTTTACCCGAACCATACTTTTCAAATGCTAGCGCAAATCCAGCTACAGAACCTGGAACTCCACTTGCTCTCCAACCTACAGTAGATGAACCAGCGCCCTTAGTGGGTTTACCATCTTTTCCTAAATACATATCGCGAGATGAAGCAGAGGGTGCTTTCTCGCGGTAATCCACTGCAGTATCTTTTCCATTAGCGGTATGAATCATCATAAAACCACCACCACCTAAGTTGCCCGCAAACGGATAAACTACTTCTAGTGCAAAACCTGTTGCTATCGCTGCATCAACCGCATTACCGCCTTTTTTTAGAATTTCTAGCCCTGCCTCTGAAGCAAGTACATGAGCTGAGGTCACTACCCCATGCTTAGCTTCAACAGCATTTCGCTGTGCAAGTACAGGAGTTCCAACACAAAGAAGCAAACAACAGGTAACTAAAATCACTGACTGCAGTTTCGGAGCGATGGTCAATTTATTCATAAAATAATATTAGTAATAAGAAAGTTAAAGTAAGACGCTAAAAAATAGGAAACAATATTAGCTTCGAGTTAGTTTACGGTATTTAATTCTATGAGGACGATCTGCAGTCGCGCCTTTGCGCCGTTTATAATCCTCAAGATATGCAGAATAGTTACCTGAATACCAATGTACATAACTATCTCCCTCGAAGGCCAAGATATGGCTTGCGACACGGTCCAAGAACCAACGGTCGTGAGATACGACTAATGCACAACCTGCAAAATGCTCGAGTGCTTCTTCAAGTGCTCGAATAGAATTTACATCTAAGTCATTGGTTGGTTCATCCAGCAAAATCAAATTAGCTCCACTCTTAAGCAATCGAGCCAAGTGAACACGGTTTCGCTCACCACCAGAAAGAATGCCTACTTTTTTCTGCTGATCTGCACCCGTGAAACCAAACTGAGCACAGTAGCCACGTGAATTAACTTCTCTATTTCCTAGATGAAGAATTTCTTCTCCCCCACTAATGGCCTGGAAAATAGTCTGGTGATCCGGAAGTGAATCTCTGGACTGATCAACGTGAGCAATCTTCACAGACTCACCTATTCTTAAAGATCCGGTATCTGGGGTTTCTGCACTTGTGATCATTCGAATCAGTGTCGTCTTACCTGCACCGTTTGGTCCTACGACACCCACAATACCACCTGGGGGTAGATTAAAATTGAGCCCTTCGAATAGAAGATTCTCACCATATGATTTAGAAATCCCAGTTGCCTCAACAACTAGATTTCCTAACCGAGGTCCTGCAGGAATAACGATTTCGTAGCGCTTTTCTTCCTCAGCCACATCCGCTTTAAGCATCGTTTCGTAAGCTGTAATACGTGCTTGCGACTTAGCTTGGCGAGCACGCGCAGACTGTCTGATCCATTCTAATTCCCTAGCCATTGCTTTTTGCCTACGGTCTTCAGTTCTTTGTTCTACAGCTTGGCGAGCACCTTTTTGCTCAAGCCACGAAGAATAATTACCTTTCCAAGGAATACCATGCCCACGGTCCAATTCCAAAATCCACTCAGCTACATTATCTAAGAAGTAACGGTCGTGAGTAACAGCAATTACAGTACCAGCATAACGAGATAGATGCTGCTCTAGCCATTCAACACTTTCTGCATCTAAGTGATTAGTTGGCTCATCGAGTAGCAATATATCAGGTTTCTTAAGAAGTAAGCGCGCCAATGCGACACGGCGTTTTTCACCACCTGATAACTTATCCACCAAAGAATCTGCAGGAGGACACCTTAGAGCATCCATTGCCATCTCTACTTGAGGTGCTAAGTCCCAGGCACCCGCAAGATCAATCTTCTCCTGGAGGTCTCCCTGCTTTTGCATTATCTTGTCCTTAGCTGCATCGTCTACTGCTTCTCCCAGTTCATCCCAAGTCGCATCATAGGCAGCCACCAAGTCTGTTAAATGTTTGATGCCTTCTTCGACACAGGCACGCACAGTTTTACCTGCCTCAAGCTGAGGCTCCTGCTCAAGTAAACCAACGGTCGTTCCAGGCTCAAAGTGAATACGGCCATCAATTTCAGTATCCTTGCCTGCTAAAATACGCATTAACGATGATTTACCCGAGCCGTTAAATCCAAGTACTCCAATCTTTGCTCCAAAATAAAAGGATAAAGAGATGTCTCTTAAAATTTCTTTGCGTTCTATTTTCTTCGATACCCCGAGCATCGAAAAAATGATCTTTGGTTCGTCAGTCTTTGCCATTATTGAAACCCTACTGGTGTTAAACCAAATCGCAATCTTAGAGGATAAAGAAATTGCTTCGCTTGAGCACAAATTCCTGTCTAATTTCAGTACAGATGAAAAAACCCCTGTCCTGGCTGGCCTTTAGCTTACTTTCACTAATTAACTTATCTGCTTCTCCTATGCTCGTTTTTATTGGAACCTACACCCTCACTACCAGTAAGGGTATTTACGCTCTGAAGTTTGACCAATCAAACGGTACATTTTCTGAACCTTGGCTGGCAGCAGAAGCACAAAACCCGACTTTTTTAGCATTCGATCCTTCTAAAAAGCACCTCTACTCCTCAGGTGAATTAAAACTACCTGGTGTGAAGCCTGCCCTAGGCGGTATTACCTCATATAGTGTCGATGCAACTGCAGGTAAATTGACCTATATAAACCAAGAAGCTACTGGAGGTGGTGCAACAACACACTTAGTCGTTGATGCCACAGATCGCATGGTGATCGCGTGTAATTATAATGCTGCATATGAATGTTCCCTTCCAATCTTAACAGACGGCTCACTTGGAGCACGGACATCACTTATCCCACACGTAGGGCCACTTGGTCCTGACAAGGACCGTCAAACCCAAGCTCATGCACACTCTGTAACACTGTCACCTGATAATCGTTTTGTGATGTGCTGTGATCTAGGCACCGATCAAGTCATTGTTTGTAAACTCGATCCACAAACAGCTACTTTAATTCCACACTCTCCATCATTTGTTAGCGCACCTGCAGGTGTAGGTCCACGTCACAGTAAGTTTTCTGCTGACGGCCGTTTCTTCTACGTTGCAAATGAAATGGGAGGCTCTGTTAGCACCTATGCTTATGATGCACAAGCAGGCAGCTTAAAGCTACTGGCTACAGATTCTACACTGCCCTCAGATTTCAAAACGCTAAATACCGTTGCTGAAATTCGCGTTCATCCTAATGGCCGTTTTGTCTATGTCACAAACCGGGGTCACGACAGTATTGCTGTTTTTGCACGCGACTCTGAAACAGGAGTATTAAAGCGTATTCAAATTATTGGTTGTGAAGGAAAACATCCTCGCAATTTCAATATTACAGACGATGGCAAATGGCTTCTCGTAGCTAACCGCGATACAAACAACATCGCTTCATTCTCTATAAATACCGACACTGGTGAACTTAAAGCCTCAGGCCATAGCGTCACTATTTCACAACCTGTAAGTATTGTATTTTATAATTAACCCTAAGTTACTTATCTAGGCAGTCAGGCGTCTTACAACTACCCCATGTATACTCCCTCTAATTTTTCACGTCGTCAGTTTCTTAGACTAGCCTCACTTGGCTCAGCTGCACTTGCAGGTGGCTCTACTCTGCGCTCCTTTGCACAAGCTAACAATTCTAAGACTGATAAAGTACTCGGAGTAGCTCTCCTAGGTCTTGGTGGATACAGCCGCGGAGAATTAGGCCCGTCACTTTTAGAAACTAAGAACTGTAAATTAACCGGCGTCATTACTGGACACCCTGAAAAAGGCGTTGCATGGGCTAAGCAGTATAACCTTAAGGAGAAGAATGTGTATTCATATGATTCGATGGACGCGGTTGTTAATAATCCTGACATCGATATTATTTATGTCGTAACACCTCCTGGAAACCACCGTGACTTTGTGATTCGTGCAGCGAAAGCCGGCAAGCATGTCATTTCAGAAAAACCCCTCGCTACAAATGTCGAAGATTGCGAGGCGATGATAAAAGCCTGTAAAGACAACAACGTTCAATTTTCTGTGGGCTACCGCCTATTCTTTGATCCGTATCACTCAGAAATGCGCCGCTTAGCAAGAGACGGAGATTTTGGTGTATTTAAAAAAATGAAGGGGCAACGCGGTTTTAAAATGGGACAACACGCTTGGAGAATTGAAAAGAAACTCGCTGGTGGAGGCCCAATGTATGATATCGGCATTTATTTAATTCAAGGTGCATGCATGGCACAAAACGGAGAAACGCCTGTTGAAGTAGCAGCAAAAGAAATGACAAAGCTACGTCCTGATTTCTTCACTGAAGTTGAAGAGACAATGCAGTTCTCGCTAAAGTTTGCTAACGGGTCACGATTTGACGGCCTAGCAAGCTACAACGGCACAGGCGATAATTTCCGTGCCGAAGGTGATAAAGGCTGGATTGAATTTCGCCAACATGCCTTCACCTATAAAGGTGTTGATGCCTATACTAGCCGTGGAAGATTAAACTATCCAATGGCAGTACATCAGCAAGCGCTCCAAATGGATGATTTTGCAGACTGTGTTCGAACAGGTCGTAAAACAATTGTCCCTGGTGAAATGGGACTACGCGATATCAAGATTTTAGCTGCTATTTACGAAGCTGCTAAAACAGGCACCTGGGTTAAAGTTTAAATAAAAAGACCTAAATTTTATTTAGGTCTTTTAAGTTTTAATATTAAAGGTGCTTTGAATCAGTTTCGTCTTTAACGACGTAGCCTGAATCTTGTCGCTGATGATTAACTTGATTTTTCTTCAAATAAGCTTGGTACACATCCTCAGCACTCATGTTCAAGGTTTGTGCAAGCGATACCAAGAAGTGAAACAAATCAACCACTTCAACGCGGGCATTTTGTTCATCAAACTTTTGGTACTTTGCCCACCACTTCCAAGGTACACTATCGATGAGCTCGGCGGTTTCTTGCTGTAAAGCACGGGTGTAGTTGAGAATCCACTTAGCCTTCTCCTCATCCGTAGGGGGCGGAAGGGTTACACCGATCCGCGCATTAAGGGCACTCTGCATCCGGAAAATCTCTTCCAGTTTATCCATACCTCAAACTTGAGGTGTCTTGTGCATGTAGGCAAGTCACAAGGTGTAAGAATATGAGGACTTTAGGTGATTTAAGGGCTTAGCCTTTGCTGTTGCGCTTAGAGGCAATCATAGGTAAGGTAGATTCTTCATGCCACGTTGAGCGCAACTTATTGCGCTCCGCAGGCTTAACATAACCTCGGCTGCTCCTTTATTTTAAAGTGAGCGCCTGAATAACAAAAAAGTAGTAAAATGACAGATCCAGTACAATCAGGTGAGACTTCCGCACAAGCGGCATCCCCTGACTCTGCAGGCGCGAACTCCGCAGCCAGCACACCCACGCCAGCATTTGGCGTGTTCACAGAAACCCGCGGTTCCGGTCTTGCACGCGGAAAACGCCCTAGTCAAAACGCGGCACCTGCCGCTGCAGCCATCACTGGCGAATACAAACCAACCGCACTCGAGGTCATAACCCCTGAGCGCGAATATAAAAACCCATTCAGCGGAGAAACCTCTTCTCCACGTGCTGAAGTAACCCCTGCTATTGAACGTACGCCAGCTTCTGAAGCTGCTCCTACTACAACTGCAGAATCATCCAGTCCTGCAGCTCCAGCAGCAGAACGTCCTACCTGGAAACCACAACCACGCGATCCTGCGGCACCTAAATCAGAGCTCAATATCTTGCCTCCAGCTGAAGCAAGACGCACCTCTGTTTCATGGGAAAAGCCTCAACAAGATAGCCGCCGTAATCCTGACTACACAAATCGTCCACCACGCCGTGATGATCGCAGAGATGAACCTCAGGGTAACTTCCAAGCAAGAAGCCCACAGGAACGTAATTCGAACCACAGAACCGATCGTCCAGAGCGCACCGATCGCCCTGAAGCAGCAAAACCTACGGTTAAAAAATCCGGCGGCTTCTTTGCGTGGTTAAAAGGCCTATTTACGAAGAACAAGAAGGCTCCAGAAACCGCCACAGGTGCTCAATTCGACCGTGATGGTCAAAATAGACGCCGTAGACATCGTGGAAACCGTGGCCGTTCGTTCAATTCCGACCGATCAGGCGGATATCAAGGCCAAGGTAGTCCAAAACCTCAAGGCGCAGAACGCCGTGAAGGTGGTAATCCAAACAGGGGCGGAAACTACCCTAGACGCCCTCAAGGCGGCCCTAGACGTCAAGATAACGGCCCTCGTCCAGAAGGCCAACAAGGTGGCGGTTACATTTAATGTAAGTTAATCCTTGCCAAAGCGCCCAACAAAGCGCGCATTTTGAGGGCGTCTGCACTACTTGCAGGCGCCCTTTTTTTAAGCCCAAATCATGGCAGATTTAATTGTTAACGGTGGCAAACCGCTTTGCGGAACCATCACTCCTTCAGGCAACAAGAATTCGGTTCTTCCAATTCTTTGCGCAACCCTACTTACGGATGATCCTGTGACGCTCACGAACGTCCCTGACATCACGGATTTAAATAAGCTAGTAAGCTTCATGCAGTCGCAAGGCTCTGTAATTACCTGGGATAAACTAAAAGCTCAGATGCAGATCGATCACTCGAGGTTCAAAAAGACCCTTGCCTCCGATGAACTGCCTCAAGACATGCGCTCTACGGTTCTTTTGTTTCCTGGATTACTCAAACGCTTCGGTGGTTTTGTTCTTAATTCCGAATCCAAAGGCTGTACCTTAGGTGTAAGAGAAATTGATCCACACTTAGATATTTTAAAAGCACTTGGAGCTGAAGTGCATGACGGTGATGCTCTTCGGATTACTTTAAAGAACGGCTTTAAAGCAGGTCGTCAGTGGACTGATTATATGTCAGTCACAGTCACTGAAAATTTTGCTATGGCTGCCTGTACTGCTAGTGGCAAATCTGAATTAATAAACGCAGCGAGTGAACCTCACGTTCAAGATTTATGTGAAGCCTTAGTCGCTATGGGAGCACACATAGAAGGCATTGGCACAAGTCGCATCACTGTAACTGGAGTTAATAAACTGCACGGCGCAAGCATTCGGATTAATTCAGATTATCATGAAATTGTGACTTTCCTTGCTTTAGGTGCGATTACAGGTGGCACAATAGCAGTCCAAGACTCCCTTCCCCATCACTTTGATTTAATCACACGATCATTTGCAAAGCTTGGTGTAGTAGTTACTCACGAAGGCACTACAGCCCACATAAGACAGCCACAAAAATTAGTTATTGAAACACCAATGACTAAAAATTTACTACCTAAGATTGAGGCTGCACCTTGGCCTTATTTTTCGGTCGATTTACTGCCTTTACTCATTGCCTTAAGTACGCGTGCTGAGGGGACAATGCACTTCTGGAATAAAGTCTATGAGAATGGATTTTCTTGGATGCCTGAATTAGCTAAATTTGGCGCTCACGTAGTAACAAGTGATCCTCACCGCATTATAGTTTTTGGTAATCGTCCTTTACACCCTGCTGTTGTTGATTCTCCGTTTATTATTCGAGCTGCAGTTGCCCTCACTATGGTTGCAGCCTCAATTCCTGGTCAAAGCATTGTTCGAAACGCAGAAATTATTAAGCGAGCTCACCCTAGATTTGTAGAAAACTTGCGTTCCTTAGGCGCTGATTTGGAATGGAAATAAGTTATGGCACTTGAACCTGATACAGGCGTAAATTTTTTAACAACTGCACTTGCTTCGTCTCCGACGCAAGCCGAGGCAGCACTGCGCCCACAATCCTTTAGTGATTTTACAGGCCAAGCTAAAACTTTAGAAAGACTTCAAGTGATGGTGGGTGCAGCAAAGCACAGAGGTGAAGCCTTAAACCATATACTGCTTTCCGGACCTCCCGGTTTAGGAAAGACAACCTTAGCTTTTATTTTAGGCCATGAATTAGGTAAAGCAGTACGTGTAACCTCAGGCCCAGTGATTGAGAAAGCAGCGGACTTAGCCGGACTTCTTACAAACCTTGAAGAAGGGGATATTTTATTTATCGACGAAATCCATCGAATACCAAAGACCGTAGAAGAGTACCTGTACAGTGCTATGGAAGACTTTAAACTCGATATTATGATCGATCAGGGACCAAACGCACGGAGTGTTCGTTTAACAATACCTCGTTTTACGCTCGTTGGTGCAACTACACGCAGTGGTCTTTTAACGGCTCCCTTAAGATCACGTTTTACTCTTCAAACACGCCTGGATTATTACGATACGCCAACTCTGTGCGGTATTGTAAGACGTAGCTGTGGTCTTTTAAACGTAGAAATTGATACCTTAGGAGAACAAGAAATTGCAGCTCGCTCACGTGGTACACCACGTATTGTGAATAATTTAATTCATTTTGTTCGCGACTTTGCACAACAACGTGGCACAGGTAAAATTACGCAAAAAATTGCCTCCGCAGCTCTAGCGCTACTTGAAATTGACGCAGCTGGCCTAGATGAAATGGATAAACGTGTACTACGCGTTATTGCTGAAAATTATAAAGGAGGCCCAGTGGGTATGAGTACGATAGCTGTCGCAGTAGGCGAAGAAGCAGAAACCCTAGAAGAAGTGCATGAGCCGTTTTTAATTCAGGAGGGCTACATTCAGCGCACGCCTCAAGGACGCGTAATAACTGAGCGTGGCTACGGAGCAATTGGCCTAAAAGCTAGTTCAGGAAGCTAGCTTTATCTTTTAGAGATCGCCTAAAATAGGTCGTAAGACGATTTCCTCGACTACAGTGCGCTTACTTAAGCAGTAGATATCGTAAAATGCGCGTGCCACATCCTCTGCAGGCATAAGCCTTTGCTGAGGAACATTACTACCCCTCCAGGATGGAGAAACCGTGGCGCCTGGACACACACAGCAGACTTTAATTCCGTAAGCCTTTAATTCTGTGCGCATGACTTTTGAAAGACCGGTAACACCAAATTTAGCAGCGCTGTAGCCTGAACCACCCGGATATGCGATGAGTCCTGCAATTGAACTCATATTAAAAATATCTCCACGCTTACGCTTTACCATACTTGGAACAAATGCCTTAGAAATTAGAAAGACACTGCGTAAGTTACTAGCAATTAAGCCGTCAAATTCTTCAACACCCATGTCCAGAAAAGAGGCCGCCTTAAATACACCGGCATTATTAACCAGTACATCGATGTGTTTGAACTTCTTTAGTACTGAAAGCTGCAGCAATTCAACAGCGTTCACATCACTGACATCACAGCTGTAGGTTTCTACTAGAGCACCCAGTTTAGTGCAGTCACGTGCAACCGAATTAAGTCTGGACTGACTGCGTGCAACTAAAGCAAGTTTTACCCCTTTAAGCTCTTTTGCAAAAACGCGTGCAATTGCTGCACCTATACCCTGTGAAGCACCTGTGATTAATATAACCGGCTTTGCCATAATAAGATTAGCACACGAGTGCTGAAAAATCATTAAATTCTGCGGCAAATCCGCCTTTCACACCTTTGCAAATTACACTCACCGCATCATGGGAGTGCAAACTCTCCAAGTGAGAACAAGCAATTTGGAAATCTTTAACTTTTTTCTCTTTATCAAATTCTCGGTAAAGTAGGCGTGCAGCATCTTCGACAAATTTAAGGTTTACTCCATTTAATTCAGCAAACGCTTGCTCATCCTCACGCTTAACCATCACTTGAGTTTCGGTTTTAAGAGCGTTTAGACATAATTGGTGAACGTCCTCTATCCAAATCTTTTTTCCAGCTACCTCTTCAATCACGACACGGGCCTTACTGCGCTGAGAATGAGGAACACCGTAAGCACCGCGGTGATCACGGGCGTGTTCATTCAATTCAGCTGAACAAGGGCAAGCTGATGAATACACAAAGTCTAAATGAATAAAACGGCGGTATACTCCCTTAGAGTTTAAAACACCCTCAAACGCTGTTCTATAAAACTGAAAACCCTCCATCTGGCTACGCAAACTTTTTTGTAGCATGGGGTATGAAAAAACGAGCTTAAGACGAGCATCTTTGGTTTTAACATTCTTTAGATAGGCCTTCAAAATACGACCTACTCGCTCACCAGTCATGATTTCATCTTTATGCTCATAAAATGAGCGAACAATGCGACTCATGTTAATACCCTTTAGTTCAGCTTCTAAAGAAACTGTTCCAGTAATACTCGTTTCAAGAACAAGGATTTTGCCATCTTTAGTTCTATATTTAAGTGGTAACTTAAAGTTGGAAACACCTACTTGCTGAATTGGCACGTGTACTCCTGAGACAGCATCATGTTTAGCATTCATCATGTCAGGTAGTGACTCACGATATGCAGGAGTTACCTTAAGCTTTGAATCATACGTGCGCTTAATCCGTGGCTTAACGCCAGCGGCTGTTTCATGAAGATACATGCCTTGTTTTTGTTTACTCATACAGGACCTAAATAATCTGCGAAATTACGCGGTGTTTCAAAAAGACGAACTCGGTACAGTTTACCATCAGTAATGTGAGGCTCGAGTTGATTCCAAAAAGCGATAACTAGATTCTCTGTTGAAGGTATAATATCTTTTAAGAAACTAACCTCCGAGTTTAAATTGCGGTGATCAACCTTATCTACGATGATAGTATTTAAGATTGATTTAAGCTTTCCTAGATCGATTACATAGCCGGTATCAGGATTGGGTACACCGCTGACCGTTACTTCCAAGATATAATTGTGCCCATGCCAATGAGGATTCGTACACATACCGAACTGCTTTTGGTTCCATGCAAGGCTGTAGCGCTTGTTGTACAAGCGGTGAGCCGAATTAAAATGAACCTGCCGAGTCACATAGACAATGCCTTTGCCAGGGACCTTAGGTCCTGACTTGAGCTTAGGTGTGCGTTTAACTGCAGAGGGTTTGCGAGCCATTTACCCTCCACTATTAGCACACTTTTGGTCTAGGTCAATCAGGGCAAAGTACGCAGCTGAATACTATCAACTAGTCTATCTTGGGCTATAATATCAGTAACAATGATCAATTTATCACCAGATGAGACACGTTTCTGATGTTTTAAGGTCGAAACTGCGTTTTCTATAGTAAGATGAGGCTCTTCTGCGAATGGCATTAAAATAGGAACCACCGAGCGCAATAGCCTAAGCTGGCGAAACAATTCTACGTGAGGGGTAAATGCTATGATTGGTGCATTCACTGGTCTTAATGCTGCTATACCACGAGCAATCATTCCATGACGCGTAAAGGTAACAATTTGTGAACCTGCGATCTGATCACTTAAAATAACTGCAGAATGAAGCACTTTCATCTTTTCGGTAATAAATACCGTTGGTTTTTCACCATCTGCTGTTTCCTCACGTTCAATACGCTTTGAAATTTTATCCAGCATTTGTATGCACTCACGGGGATATTTACCAATGGTTGTTTCACCCGATAACATTACACAATCTGCTTTTTCGTATACAGCGTTAGCAACGTCAGTGATTTCAGCACGTGTTGGAACAGGCTGTGTAATCATTGATTCAAGCATGTGAGTCGCGATGATAACAGGCTTACCATAAGTAAGACAGGTGTTGACCGCACGACGCTGAATCACAGGAAGATCTTCAAAAGGACATTCAATACCTAAGTCTCCACGTGCGACCATCAAGGCGTCACAAACATTTACTATACTATCTAAATTTTCGATTGCAGATTGATCCTCAATCTTAGCAACAATCCACGCTTTAGATTTATGCTTCTTTAAGAATTCACGTAATTGAATTACATCATCTGCGCAGCGCACAAATGAAAGTGCAACTAAATCAATACCTGATTCAATACCCACTAAAGTATCAACACGGTCTTTCTCAGTGAAGGCAGGTAGATTAACTTTAACGCCAGGAAGATTAATATGGCGCTTTGACTTTAGTTCACCAGGAACGAGCACTTTACAACGAATGTGAGCCGCTTTTTTTGATAATACTTCTAGCTGAATTAATCCATTATCAACTAAAACGGTATCACCTACGCTAATATCATTTACTAAATCCTGATAATTGACGTCAACCGAGCGAATTTCTTCAGCTTGTTCACGGTCTGTACCTGGTTTGACAGTAAAATCAAATATTTCACCTGGTTTTAGCTCAATAGGAGACTCTAAAATACCGGTTCGAATTTCTGGACCTTTAATGTCCATCATTATGGCTACTTCTATTCCTATGCGGGCACTCACTGAACGAATGCGTGCAATAATGTTACGTGTCCACTCATGCGTAGCATGCGCCATATTAAGACGAATCACGTCAGCGCCGTCCTTTAGCAGCGTTTCAAGCATCGCTTCACTCTCGGTAGCAGGACCAAGGGTAAAGATAATCTTAGTACGTCTAAAAGAATCGAAAGTAGAGGACATTAGCATGAAAAGTAAGTAAATTCTAATCTACGGCAAACTAATCTTACACCTAAACTTACTCTACAGTATAGTATCTTTATACGACTAGAGGATATCGTAAAACGGGCCACCTTCACCAGCATCAATAATGGTAACGACACAAGGCATTGATTTCTTAAATTCTTGGAAAACTTCCTCTACTCTTTCCCTAGAATTACAGTCCCGCGACAAATGCGTTAAGTAAATTTGAGTCCACAAAGGACTAGATACCTTAACTAGCAGATCTCTAGCTTCCTCATTAGATAAATGGCCATGCTTACCACTAATGCGATTTTTAAGGGACCAAGGCCTCTTCGTATCCAATTCTAACATACGTGGACAATGATTTGCCTCAATTACAACAATATCGCAGGTTTTAATAAGTTCCGGTACGCAATCAGGCACATACCCTAGATCTGTGAGCCAAATAATTTTCTTCCCCGGGGTAAACACTTCGGCCTGATGTCCAGTTGTAATACAAAAGCCTACTGGGTCATGTGCATCATGCGGGATACTGAAACTTTTAATCTCTAAATCCCTATAACGAAAGGTGCTTCCTGTTTCAAAAATTTGCCACCGTGATTCAGTGCCATGCTTTTCTTGCAACACACGCGCTGTAGCCTGATTAGCGAAAAGCTTTATGGACGGATATTTCTTAATCCCAGCAATAGCTGCTGCATGATCGGCATGTTCATGGGTAATAAAAATAGCATCAATACAACCTAAACTTTCACCCGCTTCTTCAAGAAGACCTTCCAACTTTTTAGTAGTAAAGCCTGCATCAACTAGTATACGAGCCTGCGGGGTAATCAGTAAGCTACTGTTACCTGAACTCCCACTACCTAAGATCTTAAAACGACATGTCATTTATAACCCATTGATTGATCGCTAAATGCCTAAGAGCAAGCCCTTAAATTAGGAGCTAACACTTGCGTCTTAAGCATACAGCTCGACTCTTTATTTAGTTTTATTTAGCCGTAGCGAAAATAGTGGTTTCCTGACAAATCTAGGTTTGCTTATAGGCCAAGATACGCACAGTATAGATTCAAGTTCTTACCCCTAAGACTCATACCCATGATTGCTCATTTCTTCCGCACGAAAATAGCGCTGGTTTTTGTAACGACTTTATTAGTATCCCAAGCCCTAGCACAGTCACCTCGCCTGACTAATTTATCAACCTTGGGTCAGGTCGGAACCGGTTCAAACATTATGACGTCAGGGTTCGTTATCGGGCCTGGAGCAGGTGATCAAGTAGTCATTCGTGCGGTCGGTCCATCGTTAGCAGCATCGCCTTTTAGCATGAGTGGCGTACTCGCTGATCCTTTACTTAATCTTTATACGAGCACTAATACACTCATTGCTACAAGCAGTGCTTGGAAATCTGCCGATGCAGCCACAATGACATCAGCTGGTGCATTCAATTTATTAGCTAATAGTAAAGATGCAGCAGTTGTTACTACACTAGCACCGGGAACTTACACCTTTCAAGTTTCAGGAGCGGCAGCTGATTCAGGCAAAGCTATCGTTGAAATCTATGAGGTTAATTCGAATGCAAGCTCTTCACGCTTAGTTAATCTTTCGACACGTGTCACCTTAGCAGCAAACGCAATAGCAACATCAGGACTGAACCTCTCTGCAGGTTCAAGTAACCGCACATTACTCATTCGTGGCGTTGGTCCGACGCTTGGATCTTTAGGGGTTGCTGGAACACTGGTTAATCCAACAATCACAGTACTTAACAGTTCTGGAGCAACTATCGCTAGTAATGATGACTGGGGTACTCCTATTGGTACAGGCGCTGCTACAGCCGCTCAACTCACAGCTGCATTTACACAAGCAGGTGCATTTCAACTCCTCGCTGGCAGTAAAGATGCAGCACTACTTCTCTCATTAGCTCCAGGTGCGTATACAATTCAACTTTCGGGTAACGCAGGTGCAGGCGTTTCAATGATTGAAGTCTATGACATTACTCCAGCAAGTACCGCAGCCACGACAGTCTCAATTGCAGCCACTAAGGCAAATGCGAGTTCCCCTTCTACAAACGGCACTCTAACAGTCACGCGCTCAGGTGATACAAGCCAACCTCTGACTGTTCCTTACACCGTGTCTGGTACTGCAGTAGCTAGTGTTGACTACCAAGCCTTAGCAGGTTCGGTCACAATTCCTGCAGGATCAAACAGTGCAACGATTACAGTAAGCCCTATTACGACATTAGTAAATGCAACTAAGACGGTAGTAGTTAACTTACCTACAAGCGGTGCCTATACACTAGGAACTAGCTCAGCTACAGTTTCAGTGTCGAACGTTCCACCTACTTTGTACTTAGCAGAACTTAGACCAGCAGCAGGTGCAACAGGTTCGATTGGTTCTGGCACTGCGACTATTTACCTCTCAGCAGATGGGACTACCGCTACAGTAAACGTAAGCTTCAGCGATCTAAGTTCTGCTGAACAAGCACCTCACCTCACTGTAGGTGTACCTGGCCCAGGGAATAATTTTGTTTTAAATCTCACCTATCCTGGTCAAGTCATCAATCAAACATGGACGCTAGAGGCTACAGGAACTTATACAGCTGCAAACATTTTATCAGCACTTCAGTCAGGTAATTTATACGTAGAAATCGGTAGTCAAAATTATCCTACAGGAGAATTAACGGGTGTATTTCAACAAAGTAACGGAAGCCAAACTTTTACAGCACCGTCTGCTCCTCCCTCAGTTGATTTAACTAACGTTACACCCAATACTGTAAGTCGTTTCTTAACGCAGGCTACCTTTGGAACAACCCAAGCTGACATCGCCGCTATACAGTCGCAGGGCTACTTAGCTTGGATCGCAAGTCAAATGGCACTCCCTGTAACATCACACCTATCAGCTACACGCGCTGATGCAGCAATATTTCCTAATACTGGTCAGTATCCGATTAATCAAAATAATCGCCAAGCAGCTTGGTGGAAAATTACAACTAGCGCACCAGATCAATTGCGTCAACGTGTAGCCTTCGCACTGAGTGAAATTTTTGTAGTTTCTGATGCGGCTTCTTCATTAGCACAGCAACCTGAAGCACTTGCTAATTATTACGATATGCTAGCACGAGATGCTTTCGGAAACTTCCGTCAGCTATTACAAGATGTAACGCTGAGTCCAGTAATGGGTAATTACCTCAACATGTTAAGGAATGCAGCTCCTATTCCTAGCAAAGGCACTACTGCTAACGAGAATTACGCTCGTGAAATCATGCAGCTATTTACAGTAGGTCTTAATTTCTTAAATCCAGACGGTACCCTTGTATTAGATGCAACAGGACAACCAATTCCTACCTACAGCAATGCTTCGATTATACAGACAGCAAATGTATTAACTGGATGGGCATATAATTCAACAGCAGCAACACCAAGTTTCACTGGAAGTTCAGCAGATTGGTACAACCCAATGATGGCGTACCAAGCCTACCACGACATCACTCAAAAAACATTAATAGCAACGACTCCTACGAGTTCACCTGTCGTAGTCCCTGCAAATGGTACTGCTGCTACTGACCTAAAGATTCTACTAGATACCTTAACAAACCATCAAAATACCGGACCTTTTATTTGTAAGGAATTAATCCAGCGCTTAGTCACAAGCAACCCAAGCCCTGGATATGTCTACCGAGTATCCCAAGTCTTTGCTAACGACGGCACAGGAACACGCGGCAACTTAGGGGCTGTCGTTAAAGCTATTTTAACAGACTACGAAGCACGCTCTCCTGCAATGTTAGCGATAAGCAGCTATGGTAAATTAAAAGAACCACTGCTAAGACAGACAGCTCTTTACCGCGCCTTTAACGCACAAGCTGTAAATGGTAGAATTCCAGTCTTCACTCCAGACAGCACACTTGGCCAAGCAGCACTACGCTCACCAACTGTGTTTAACTATTTCCTGCCTGGTTACACCCCTCCAGGAACCTTAGCTGCAGCAGGTTTACTTGCTCCTGAATTCCAAATCACCACTGCAACAACGGCTCTAACAGTACCTAACGCTTTGTATGCAATCGTGTATACCTCGACAACACCGAGCGTTACGACACCCGTTCTTAATCTGTCTACACTCACAGCAGCTCCCGATAATGCTACTTTGGTCTCAATTCTGAATACCCTACTATGTAACGGTAATATGTCTACGGCAGCAACCAACAGAATCCTTACCTCACTCACCACTTTACCAAGTACTACAAAAGCATTGGACCGCGCTCAAGCGGCTCTAGAGCTTGTCATCACTACGCAAGCCAGCGCTGTCCAACACTAATCAATAAACTCTTACTCCTATGCTAAGTCCATACGATCTTACGCGTCGCAAATTTATTGGTAATGCATGTGCTGCGGTGGGCGCTACCGGAGTGCTCTCTGCTTTAGCACAGCTACGTGTTATTGGTGCTCTTGCAGCAGATGCAACAACTGCAAGCTCTGACTATAAAGCACTTGTCTGTATATTCTTATATGGCGGTAATGACGCCAATAACTTAATCATACCAGTTGATACAACGGGCTACAATCTTTACTCAAGCCAACGTACAGCTATAGCACTACCTCAATCCACAGTCACTGCTTTGAAGCCAGCAAAATATAGTGACGGCTTCACCTATGGGATGCATCCCGGGATGGTTGAATTACAAAACCTTTTCGGTGCAGGTAAAATGGCGATTCTTGCAAACACGGGAACTTTAGTTCGTCCGACAACACTTGCAAATTACATGTCTGGTAATCCTGCATTTTTACCACCACAACTTTTCTCCCATTCAGATCAACAAACTCAGTGGCAAAGCAGTCTTTCAGATCAACCGTTTCAAACCGGATGGGGCGGACGCTTAGCTGATATCATTAACGCAATTAACACGAATTCATCTATCTCGATGTCCGTGAGTGTTGCGGGACAAAATTCATTTCAAGTAGGTCAAACTACATCCGAATATTCGGTGAGTACCTCAGGAGCGATAGGTTTAACGGGAGCTACAGGTGGCACGATTAATCCAGTCCGCTATCAAGCCCAACTTGATTTATTAAGTCAGACTGAGAAAAATCTCTTTAATGCAGCTTTTGCTAACACGTCATCTTCCGCAATCACCGATTCAGCTTTGTTAACGAGCGTTATCAGTGGTGCAACTGCTATGCAGACGAAGTTCCCAACAACTTCGCTTGGCCAGCAAATGAGCATGATTGCTAAGTTAATTTCAGCTGCGCCTCAGTTCGGTCTTAAACGCCAAGTATTCTTCGCTAGCATAGGCGGATTCGATACCCATACCGTACAACTCGCATCTCAGAACTCACTTTACCCACAAGTAAGCCAAGCTATTAACGCGTTTTATAATGCTACAGTTGAATTAGGTGTTCAAAATCAAGTAACCTCTTTCACTGCTTCCGATTTCAGCAGAACCTACAACACAAACGGTGACGGAGCAGATCATGGATGGGGCTCCCATCACATGATTGTAGGTGGAGCTGTCAACGGCGGTGACATTTATGGTGCTATGCCTTCTCAGAAACTAGGCGGTCCAGACGACACAGGACGTGGACGCTGGATTCCATCCACAAGTGTAGATCAATATGCAGCTACACTTGCCTCATGGTTTGGAGTCAGTGCAACTAATCTTCCAGTAGTACTTCCTAATATTGGTCGTTTTGCTAAATCAAATCTTGGATTTATGAGTGGCACGTAAGCCATGGCTGATCTTACTGCTTCGGCTCAGAAAAAAATAGTCTTAGGGGTTGTTGCTCTTCTAGCTGCTGTAGAATTATTTTTCTACATTAAGAGTACGACTAAGCCATCAGAAAAGAGTTTAGAGGATAAATCTACATCAGCAGTAACGAGTAAATCTGAAAACTCTCCTTCTTTAGCACGCAGCAATCAACCCAATGTAGCTAAGACTGAAGCTGGCTTAAGAGCGGATGATGCACCCTCTCATTTAGCTGACTTACTAAATTCTTCTACGACAGATATCCATGCAGATTTGCGTCTACTTGATGATATTTTTCAACAGTACCGCAGTGCTATGCACGGAGATGATCCTATCGGTGATAATAAAGATATCACGGCTATCTTAAGTGGTAAAAATAAATTAGACTTTGCTTTTATACCCAAGAGTTGCCCAGCCATAAACGCCCAAGGAGAGCTCTGCGATAGATGGGGAACACCCTTTTACTTCCATCAACTCTCGGGTACAGACATGCAGATTCGCTCTGCAGGACCCGACAAGAAGCTTTATACAACAGATGATGAGGTACTGACCCCTGGGTTATATCCTCCTCATCTGTAAGTCTAAGGCATTAAAGAATGCCCTGCTTCCGCGGTTGCAGCTTTAAAGAGATTACCTATAGTGTTTGGTTATGGCAGAAGGTCCAATTCCAGTCACAGTTCTAACAGGCTTCCTTGGAGCCGGTAAAACTACCCTATTAAACCGTATTTTAACCGAACAACATGGGCTTAAACTAGCCGTGATTGAAAATGAGTTTGGTGAAGTAGGTGTCGATAACCAACTGGTTATCTCAAGTGATGAAGAACTCTTCGAAATGAACAATGGGTGCATTTGTTGTTCAGTTAGGGGTGACTTAATTCGTATTTTAGGACGCCTACTTAAACGCAAAGACCGTCTTGACGGCATTTTAATTGAAACAACAGGTCTCGCAAATCCAGCACCGGTTGCTCAAACCTTTTTTACTGATGATGAGATACGCACTGCATTTCGTTTAGATGCGATTGTTACAGTCGTTGATGCAAAGCATGTCTCAACTCACTTAGACGCAGGAGATGAATCCGTAAAACAAATCGGCTTTGCAGATGTAATCGTTCTTAACAAAACAGATTTAGTTACTGCGGAGGAACTCACGAAGCTTAAATCACGCATTCATTCAATCAATGCGGTTGCCAAAATACACACGACAAACAACTGCGCTATTCCTATAAAGGATGTACTAAATGTAGGTGGTTTTAATTTAAGCCGCGCTACAGAACTTGATCCTGCATTTTTGGAACCCGAATACCCTTTCGAATGGGCAGGTGCCTATGCGCTACCTCAGGGTAATCATGATTTTGTAATCGGCCATGTGGATCATGATCATGATCATCACGACTGCGGGCATGATCATCATCATGAACATGATCGCAACGAGAACGAACTTGATGTAGTAATCCTACCTCTTGATAACCTAAATGAAACAGATATTCATGCAGCAAGGGATTTAGCATTAAAAGTATTTTCAGATTGGGAAAAAAAGGTTGTTGAATCTGAAAATCTCGCTTTGGGTGCAACACTTAATCGTCTTGAACTAAAAGACGGCAATGGTCGTTTCAAAATAGAGATTAAGACTCCAGGATTTTATGTGGTATTTGAGCAATGCTCAGAAGTCCCTCTTCACATCCAAGTATGCGGCGAAAATGTAAAGCCAGGATGGCAAAACGATTATCACCCAGCACACAGCCACAACGAAGATGTAACCTCAGTTGGTATTCATGAAATAGGTGAATTGGATGGAAAGAAACTCAATGCCTGGATTAGCGAATTACTGCGCGTAAAAGGAAATGATATTTACCGCATGAAAGGCGTTATTTCAGTTAAGGGAAGTACCAAGCGCCTTGTATTCCAAGGTGTACACATGCTCTTTGATGCTAAATTCGATCGTGAATGGGGCTCAGATAAACGAATGAATACACTTGTTTTCATCGGTAAAAATCTAGATCGAGCAGCACTAAACGCCTCCTTCAAGTCCTGTCTCGCATGAACCTGACTAAGTTTTGGGCAGCACAACTGGATGACTATGTCATCGACTTAGAGTGGTCTAGAGATGGAAGTCTTCTTGCCGCAGCTTCGGGCTCAGGTCCAATAGAAGCGTATAATGCTAAGGACGGCGCTAAGCGCTTAAGCGTTTCTGGTCATGCCAATGGCACAAACACACTTCGCTTTTCTCCAGACTCTCTTGTCTTAGCCAGTGGAGGCCAAGACGGCTGTGTTAAATTTTGGGATCCTCTGGCAGGTCAGCATACTTCAACTGCCTCAATCGGAAACGACTGGATAGAACACATTGGTTTTAGACCTACCCTAGGCTCTAATACATCTTTAGCTGCAAGCTGTGGGAAAAAATTAAGCATCTTAAAAACCGATGGCTCTGTACTGAAACAACTCCCCGATGCTGCTAAAACAATTTCAGCACTAGCCTGGGATCCTGAAGGAGGTTGTCTTGCAGCAGCACATTTTGGCGGTGTTAAACTCTGGGACAGTGATGATTGGATTGTTCAAAAAGAACTCACCTATGCAAACGGTATAAATACACTAGCATGGTCTCCCAACAGTCGTTGGCTTGTGTCAGGAAATGCAGATCCAAGTGTTCACTTATGGATTCCTTCAGAAGACGCTGAACTTCACATGAGTGGCTACGAAGGCAAAGTGAAGCATTTAAGTTTTGATATCACGAGCCGCTGGCTAGCAACAAGTGGTGGTAGAGATGCTTGTTTATGGGACTGCTCAGGCGCAGGACCTGAAGGGCGTGAACCAAACATGCTCCCCCATGATGCACCCGTATGCGCATTAGCTTTTCAAAATTCGCACGGCATTTTAGCCACAGGTTCACTCGACGGCACCTTAGAATTGTGGAGTCCTGAGCGTAAAAACCCTCTCAGGGCTACCGTTAAGATGCCCGCAGCAGCCACAAAGATAGCTTGGTCATGGGATGACCGCTATTTGGCAGTAGGCTCCACCCAGGGCATTATTTACGTACTTAAATGCGAAGCTTAAAACGGTTGTAATTTCCGCTTGCCGAAGAGAGCGGGAACATACCTAATAACCCTTTGTTTGATGGCGACTTAGCTCAGTCGGTAGAGCAGTAGACTGAAAATCTATGTGTCCCCGGTTCGATTCCGGGAGTCGCCACCATCTTCTCTTTCAACGACTTAGGTAACTATAGAGGTATCATATGGGTACGCTTTACCAGGTTAGGTCTTAAGCGCAAATTCCTATCCTCTTTAAGTCACAATTATGCTTAGTACGTTGAAAGCCTTAGCTTGTTCACCGGAATTGCTTTCCTATTATCTCTTACATGGCTGAAACGGAATCCACCTTACTCAACGCTCACGAAGTTCGTGTACTAGGCTCTCTCATCGAAAAAGAGATCACTACACCTGAATATTATCCAATTCGCCTCAGTGCTCTTACTGCAGCGTGCAATCAGACATCGAATCGCGAACCTGTGATGGATCTTGAAGAATATGAAGTGATGAGAGCTTTAGAAAGTTTACGTGATAAGCGTCTGGCTAATTTATTTAAAGGTGCAGATAGCCGTGTACCTAAGTATTCCCACCGATTTGCAGAGACTGATGTAGACCTCTCTCGCCCGGAAATATCACTGCTGTGTAACCTCATGCTACGTGGACCGCAAACGCTGGGCGAACTACGTACACGCTCCGCTCGCATGCACGAATTTGAAAGCTTAGACGAAGTAGAAAAAGTACTCGAGTATTTGTCGACTCGTCCCAGTGCCCCACTCGTTGTAAAATTACCACGCCAAGCTGGATACAAAGAGCAGCGCTACATGCATCTTTTCTCGGGTGCACCAATCATTACTGAGACAACATCAGAAATTAAAACAGAGGCTACCCTTTCACCACTACGTGTGGAGCCAGAGCGCGTTTTGAAGCTAGAGACTGAAGTTGCAGCATTAAAAGCTGAGATTGAGACGATAAAGGCTCAATTTAGTGCATTTCGTAAGCAATTAGAGTGATTTTAGCTCCTTAAAAGAAAATTTTTCTAGGCATTGCACGTCGATAGTGAGTTCTCTACGTTGGACACTGAATGGCATTACTCAGTCTCCTCGATGTTAGTCTCGCCTTTGGCGGTCCCTCAATTTTAGAGAAAGCAAATCTCCAAATTGATCCGGGAGAACGCGTCTGTTTAGTTGGGCGTAACGGAGCTGGCAAATCGACTTTGATGAAGATCATCACAGGTCAAATGCAGCCAGATAAGGGAGATATTTTTAGACCAGAAGGAGCACACTTTACTTGGCTTACCCAAGAAGTCCCTACAGACATTACTGGTTCAGTCCATGATATCATTAGCTCAGGACTTAGGGAGACATCCCATCATGAAGAAGATTGGGAACGCGATGTTCGTGTAGAAGATTTAATTGAACGCCTTCAGCTAAATCCAAAAGCAGAATTTTCTGTCTTATCTGGTGGTTTAAAACGTAGAGCACTTTTAGGCCGAGCCCTAGCAGGTCAACCTGACCTACTCTTACTGGATGAACCAACTAATCATTTGGATATTGAATCCATTATTTGGCTTGAAGAATTTCTGCTAGAAAGTCGCCTATCACTCATGTTCGTGACTCACGACCGCGCTTTCTTGCGAAAGATGGCAACACGTATTCTAGAACTTGACCGCGGACGACTTGCAAGCTGGTCATGCGATTACGATACCTACTTAGTAAGAAAACAAGAAGTACTTGAACAAGTAGAGCGCCAACAAGCTCTGTTTGATAAAAAGCTAGCACAAGAGGAAGCTTGGATTCGCCGTGGTGTTAGAGCTCAAAGATCACGCGCTCAAAGCCGCATTAATCAACTGATGCAAATGCGTGCAGAACGCAGTGCACGCAGGGACCGTACAGGCAGTGTTAATTTAAAACTCGCCGAAGCCGAAAGGTCTGGCGTTAAGGTCATCGAGACTGAAAACCTATCGTTTAATTGGCCTAATGGAGAATCACTCGTTAAGGCCATGACAACGACAATCATCCGTGGTGACAAGATAGGTCTGATAGGTCCCAACGGTGCAGGTAAGACAACGTTAATTAAAATCCTTTTAGGTCAGATTGCCCCGACTGAAGGAACCATTAAACACGGCACCAAGCTTGAAGTCGTGTATTTCGATCAACTACGTGAGCAAATTGATGATAAAAAAACCGTAGCAGATAATATCGCTAATGGAAATTCTACAGTCTTCATTGATGGGCACTCTAAGAACGTAATCTCTTACTTACAGGATTTCCTCTTCGAACCAAGTCGTGCGCGTACACCAGCTGGTGTATTATCAGGTGGTGAACGTAATCGCCTGCTGCTGGCTCGTCTTTTCACTAAGCCCTGCAATGTGCTCGTCATGGACGAACCAACCAATGACTTGGACGCAGAAACACTCGATTTACTCGAAGACTTACTTGTTGAATATAGCGGAACTTTACTACTCGTAAGTCACGACCGTGAATTTCTTGATAATGTAGTCACCTCAACTTTTGTATTTGAGGGTAATGGCGTTATTGGTGACTACGTCGGTGGCTATCAGGACTGGATTCGACAGAAATCTCTACCTAAACCAAATCCAGCACTCGCAATAAAACCGTCTATTGAAGTTAAAAAAGAAAAACTGACAAAAGCAGCTCGTAAGCTAACCAATAAAGAGCAAAAAGAATTGGATACCCTACCCGCTAAAATTGAAGCGCTTGAAAAAGAACAGGCCTCTGTTGCCGCTTTATTAGCCGATCCCACTTTTTATCAAAAAGAACCTATCTTATTTAATAAAACCCGCGCACAACTCGAACAACTCGAGAACGATCATGCTACGGCATTTAGTCGCTGGGAAGAGCTTGAAGCACTGAGGCTAGGAAGCTGAACTATTTACTGCTTTGCAGGACTAAAAAGCTCAAGCCAGTTGCCGTCAGGATCTGTGATAAATATCTGAGTTGCTCCGTCAGGCCTACACAGTGGTCCCATGTAGACTATACCAAGCTTTTTGAAATGGGCATGCACTACAGAAATGTCTGCCACTCTTAGTGCAAAGTGACCGGCTTGCTGATCACCTTGTGATTTAGGTGCTTTACGACCTCCAATCAAATGAAGTTCTTGTACGCTCCCTAGCCTAAACCAAGATCCAGGAAAATCAAACGCTGGCCTAGGCAAAAGCTCAAGTAAGAGTACATCGCGGTAAAATCGATTACTCGCATCCACGTCTGTAACAGCAATAGCTACATGATTGAGTTCAATTATACCCAGTGAATCGTTTAAATTCATAATTTAAGAATTATATTTTTATATTCATATAAATAAAGAGGTATTATTTTTTATACATGTCATGCAATGACTCTGAAACCTTACGCAGTCTTTCCCGTAAGACTAATGGTTGTATTACTTCAGCTGCTGTACCCCATCTTAAGATCCATGTCTCAACTTCTTCTAACGCACCTAGCCTAAGTCTTAACTCTAGTCTACCACCTGGCAATTCATGCATGACTTGAGATTCATGCCATTCTCTTTCTTTAACCCTATCTGCACTCTGGGCATTGAATCGAATGACGACCTGATGATCTCCATCACCTTGAAGAACCCCCATAGCACCTGAAAAGAATTTTTCCGGTGTAAAGGTACTAGGCCGAGTAAATTCTAAAGTACTTACCTCAACTGAATCTAAACGAGGTAATGCGAAAGTTCTTAGCGCTTTACGCTCTAAATCAAACCCAATGAGGTACCACAAATTCTCACGGTGAGTTAAGTGATAAGGCTGAATTGTGCGTTTATCAGGCTTTTTACCTCCCGGCTTTTTATATTTAAAGGTAACTTGCAACTGCTTTAGGACCGCCAAACTTAACGCATTAAAAACAGTAAGATCAGTTTTACCTAACCCAATATTTTTAAAGGACACGCTTCCTAATTCGTCTGCTGGAGAGAATGATATTCTATCTTTTAGTCCGGCTGCTAATTTATCAAAAGCAACTTCTAGCTGCCTATGAAAGGGAGTTCCTCGGTACTGCTCTAAAGCTCGGCGTGCAACAAGTAGTGCCACTAATTCACCTTCCGAAACCTGTACCGTAGGAAATGAAGTTACAGGTTGGGTATAGCGGTAAGACTGAATTTGCGGATCAAATTCAATCGGTAGATTAAGTCTATCTCGCATAAAACCGATATCCCTCACAATCGTTTTACGGCAAACCTCAAGCTCAGAGCATAAACGTGTACAATTTACGAGTGTGCCACGTCTAAGAATATCATGTATTTTTAGCATACGCTCTAGTGGAGGACGGGAAAGTTGAGCACGATCTACCATAGGATGAGTATTTCAGATTTTTTAGGCTGGGACAAGCAATGTCTTACCTATACCTGTATAGTCCTCTGTATGAACTATAAATCATTATTCGAGGTTACTCCCCCAGCTGATCTTTCGTGGTTTCATTACGGAACCGCTTTCCGCGCTATGCCTTGGCCAGCAGTTCAAATTGAATGCGAAACCAGTAAAGGCTGGGTCGCTGTTAACCCTACAATTGATGTTTACGCTTCTGCTGCTGCAACCCTTAGCAATGATGAATGGTGGGAGTACATGGATTACGTTCCATACCGCGTTCGCAATGTTGTTGAACAGTTTAAATACGGACGCCTTGAAGCTCTCTATGTAATCAACCACTGCCATACCCTATTTGATGCCCTAGAAGAAACACCTGCTATTATTTCATTTCTAGCTGCGCATGAAAATTTACGTGGCATTACTGAACCAGCATGGCGGGAAATTAATGCTATTTATGCGCGTAACGGAATTTTTGGAATCCTAGAGTGGTTAGGTCTCCCAGCTTCGAAACAAACCCTTACCATCTTAAGTCATCTCGCTAGTCCTGATATTCCAAGACGTGTACTGGAGCCTCTACGCTCTCACTTATGGGAACCTAAGGTAATCTTCGATCTCCAAGATCGCGAAGACATCTCTCATAATGAAATCATTGAATTTAACGATGGCTATGCAGCCTAATTGAATACTTTTCTTAAGAAGATTTAAGAGCGCCCATAAATCGGTTAACACGCTTAGTATCTACAGAATTTTTCCAGTTACCTTCTTTTTTAAATTCAGATCCTATAATAAACCCATCGGCTTTACCTTTAAAGGAGCCGATGTTTTTGTGTGTAATACCTGACCCGAGGTAAACAGGTATAGACACAGCATCTTTTACACTGATAACTTCGTTTAGATTTGGTTCTACACCAGTTGCAGATCCAGTCACTATGACAGTATCAGCACACATAAATTCAGCAGCATGAGCTGTTTCAGCGATTGAAACATCCGCAGTAATAGCATGAGAACTATGCTTTTTCTTTATATCTGCCCAGACTTGGATCTTCTCAGCACTGATTGCTTTACGAAATCTCAGTAATTCTGCAGCACAAGATTCAATCAAGCCTTCATCAGCAAAGTGAGCGAATGCAAAGCCTTCAACGCGAATAAAATTAAAATCTGCTGCGTGCGCTACTGCCAGCGCTTGCTTGTTAGCTCCTGCTAGAACTTGCAAGCCTAGGGGAATTTTAACGCTATCTCTAATGCTGCGACAAATAATCGCAAGAGAAGCGACTATTTCAGGTCCAACATAACCTTTCATATAGGGAATATCATGCATATTCTCTAGCATGATAGAGTCTACCCCACACGAGGCATAGAGTTTGGCTTCTTTAAGTGCTGCTTTCTCAATCTGCGTTAATGATAGAGTACTAAGTGGAGTGCCCGGTAAGGCACCCACATGAATCATCCCTATTACAGTGTTTTTTTTCTTAAAGAGTTTCACGTTAAATCAGTCAACTTATTCAGTTTTATCGAGTAAGCGTACCCAGATATTTCTGAAGGCAACAGGATTATGATGGTCCTGCAATTTAAGCGGGAGACTCTCAGCATGAACTGTATAAACTGGCTTACTCATATGAGTAGGTCCTATGACCGTAAAGTCATGTTGTACGATAACACCATTATGGAAAACAGTGATACGCGCTGGTTTCATCAGTGATCCATCAGCTGCAAAACGAGGGGCTATCCAAACGACATCATATTTTTGCCATTCGCCTGGTTTTTTAGAAGCATTTACTAGGGGGGCATGTTGATTGTATACGGAACCCGCCTGCCCTTTTACGTAAGTTGGATTATCATGGGAATCGAGTACCTGAAGTTCATACCTTCCCATAAATATAACACCACTATTTCCACGACCTTGACTCGAACCCTTCACCTCAGCAGGTTCACGAAATTCGATGTGTAGCTGGACATCTTTTAATGCAATTTTAGTGCAAATATCACCGGATTGAGGGACAACAACGAGCGCACCATCTACTATTTTCCATGGAGCAGGTGCATTTGGCGACTTAGCCGAACACCATGCATCTGTATTTGTACCATCGAATAAAACAATAGCATCTGAAGGTACTCCACTCTCATTTACGGAGACTACCACAGGGACAGGTTTCCAGGTATCGGGTGTGTCAGCAGCAAACACGCTCGCTGTAATACACAAAACTACAACACATACATATTGGGGTAAATAACGCATAAGAGCTGTAGTTTCAGGCAAAGAAGGCCACAGGTCAATAAGTTGACGTAAAAATGACTGTTTTTGATACTGACCTATCTTAAATATTCTTTGAGACTGATTTTTGCTTTTTAGATGAAATTACTATCACCCCAAGGCTTTGGTATTTTAGCGTTAAGTTTATACGTAATTTGTGCAGAAATTTCAGGCCAAACAGTAGCAACAGATAATCTAATCTCAACTTTTAGGCCGTGGCGAGTTGAACATGTAACATTATCCCCGGATGGTACACACTTGGCTTGCTCGATAAATGATGAAGATTCGGCTTCTGTAGAAATTATTGATGTAGATCATCCTGCAAAACCAATACTACTTAAAGTAGAAGAGAATAGACTTGGTTCTCACTGGTGGAGTTTGCAGGCAAGCGCCAAACGCATAAGCTATATCGGCTGGGCTGGAAATCATAGGCTTGTAGTACTTTCAAATCTAGACGGTTTATTCGCCGTAGATTCAGATGGTAGAAATCCAATTAAATTAGGCGACTCAGTAAGCTTAGGTCTTAAACTAACGCCTAGTCAGAATTTTAATAAAAACCTACAAGACGTAGACAGAGATTATAGTAAATTAGGCGAAAATGATAATTTACTTAATTCAAATCAGACTGAGGAAGTAAAACCACGACTTATACCTAGAAAACTTGAAGTACTGTGGGTTCCCACAGAAAACACTTCAGAGATAACAGTCGAGGCACGTGGCATACAAACAGATATTTATCGTATCAATGTAGAAACAGGTGCTTGTAAAATTATATACTCAGTAACTGGAATGAAAAATAGCATCCAGACTGACCGTACGGGACAACCTAGACTTGAATTAGTGGAGTACTCAAATAAAGCGCTTAAGGAATATAAACTCATCAGCGATACAGATCCAAACAACTCTAAAAAAGAGAAACTAAGATCATTGTTTACGAGCCAACTTACCCCTCAAAATGTACTTGGTTATCGTTCAATTCCAATGAGTCTAGATCCTAATCCAGACCTGATATACTATGCATCAAATATTGGCCGTGATACTTATGGTATTTTTAAATTAAATTTAAGTAGTGGTATAAAAACACAACTCACATCAAGCGAATCTAAATTAGATGCAATAAATCCTCTGGAAAACTTTGATGCATTCCCACTCATTTTCGATAACAAGACTGGTAATCTTGCTGGTATACATAATCCAGACACTACAACAAATTGGTTAATACCTGAATTAGCCTCCGTTCAAAAATCAATTGAAGGACACATTCAACATAGAACAATTACATTAACGCAGTGGGATAAAGCTCATGATCGTTTTTTATTTATCTCGTCAGGACCAGGAGAGCCCGGACGCTACTATCTTTACTTCAAATCGATTGATAAAATTATCCAATATTTCAGACGAGCGCCCTGGATTGATAGTGATGCCATATGTCCTTACCAGACTATGAGTATCAAACTAGCATCAGGGATTACGATAGAAGGCACATTCACTCAGGCTAAGGAAACTAAGATCAATCCTCCACCACTTGTCATCATGCTGCATGATGGACCATGGCTACACAATGACTCAGGGTTTGATCGTGAGGCGCAGCTCTTTACACGTCTTGGAGTTAGTGTAGCTCGTATTAATTACCGCGGATCAAGTGGTAAAGGACAAACCTTTCAAAATAGTGTAAGAAACTCTATAGATTACACAGCCTCTGAAGATATTCTAAGTACAATTACATACCTAGCTGATAAAAAACAAATTGATCCTAAACGAGTTATAGTAATGGGAGACGGGTTTGGTGGTACACTCGCTTTAAGGGCCTTAGAACTCAATCCAGGCCACTTCAAGGGTGCAATTACAACCAATGCACCCACAGACATTAAAGCGTGGATAAATACACCATTAAGATTGAACCCTACCCGTTCAGCCTCTGAAAGATTAGATGGCATGAGTAAAAATAATGGAGCCGAGAAGAGTTTAATACGTACTATGCAGAAAAATGAGCGCAACGAATCCCGATATAAGACAGTTGATTTTGATCAGGAATTAAGAAAGTCCTATTTCGACTTAAACTCCTCACAAATTAAAGAGATATCACCAATCACACATGCCTCAGCCATTAAAGAACCAATCCTTATGATTCAGGATTCAAACGGCAGACCTGTGACACTTGACCAAGAAAAAAATATGGTAAAACGTGTCAGAAATTCTGGTACAGAAGCTTACGTATGCGAAATGCAAGGTTCCTTATATTCAATTGAGCCTGAAGCACGTCTACCTGCGTATACCGCAATTGAGCAATTTCTAAATATTACACTCTACAATTATACAGTAAACGTAGGTGAGTTAAAGGAGAAGCAGTGATATTTTTGAGTAGCATGCAAACTCGAGGCCTTAAAATTAATTACTTAAGACTGATTTTACTAGGTATAGTATTTATCTTTTTACAGCTATGTTTACGCTGCTATGCAGAAGATGTTCTAACCAGTACAAATAAAGTAGTACTACCACCTTTTTTTGTTGAGGAAAAAGGTCCACATTGGAATTACGCCTCTGCGCCTGGCCTTGAGGTACTTACGCGGTGTGATGAAGACATAACACTTGGAATTGTTAAACAAGTATACCGAGCACAAAGCTATGTGGATACGCTCTTACCTAAACGCTATCAGGTTAAGAAAACACTACCCAGAGTACTCTTGCTTTATCCACACGAGATGAAACCAGGCTTACCTCAAGGTCTTCTGGGAAAATCAACAGATCAAGATCAGTCTGAAAGAGATAGCTTCTCAAGCAGAGACTTTCGCAATGAACAAAATATCGAAAATATAAATAAAATTGAATTTTTTCCTAATTTAGATCTACGAGATCCAGATGTACTCATAACTTTTTTTATAGCACCGAGCGAACGCTCAGAACTTGCTGAGGCAATAGTTACACCTCAGGCAGTACAAACCTCGATGCTTGAAAGACTGCCAGCATTACCGTGGTGGTTTACTCTGGGCTTCGCAAACATGTACCGTTCATTATATGCTCAGAACAACAAGATTGGGTTTAAATCTATGGTATTTGTTAACCCAACAGAAACAGCTTTAATCGAAAAAAATTCAGAACACCCACGTTTTTTACCTCCAATTAAAGAACTTTTTTCTGAACATGGTTTTAGCCCTACAAAACCAGATTATGAAGCACGGCGTTCTGCACTTTTCACAGAAGCAGAATTATTCATACGCTGGGTATATTCTGACCCTACAGGTAAACGCAGAGATCAACTCTTTAGTTTTGTTGATAAAACAATAAACGATCACGCAAGTGAAAGTACCTTTTTTAGCTGCTTTGGTCTTAACTACACTGAACTTTGGGAGAGACTCTGCGACTATGTTCCTGATGCAATTACTAGGTCCATACCGATTGAGTATAAAGATGACGTAAGCATACCAAATCTTACATTGAGATTGGCAACTGAAAGCGAAATTGGCCAAATCAAAGGAGATTGGCAGCGTTTTGAGGCTGAGTACGTAAAAAAAGCATACCCAGCCTACTCTAATCGTTATCTTCAGGAAGCTCGGTTAAGTTTACAGCACGCTCATGATCGAGGTGGAGATTCAGCGACTTTATTTACAATAAGAGGTCTCCTTGAACTACACGCGGGTGACAGCATCAGTGCTAGAGCATATCTTGAAGATGCTAGTAAAGCTAATGCCATAAGACCACACGCTTATTATGAACTCACACGCTTACGGTATGATGATGTCTTGAAACATCCAGAAGGTACTGAAAATAAACTCAGTGAAAAACAAGTAATGTTTGTATTAGAACCACTCCTGAAATCTAAAACTCAAGAGCCAAGACCTATTGATGCTAATTTATTTTTATGTCGTTTGATCATTCAATCAAGTACGCATTTAAATCCTCAACTAGTTGAATATATTCAAGAAGGAATAGACCTCTACCCTCGTAACATTCCACTGCTTTATTTAACTGCTGGAGTCTGGGCTTTGCACTCACACACTAAAGAAGCAAAAAAATTATTACTGCATGCTTTAAGTCTAGAGCCTGATGATAACTGGAAGCCAAAATTAGTAAATTTACTATCAGCTATAAATTAGCTATTTACTATTAGTTAAACTAGTTTTGGTAAACTGACTCCTAATTTTTCTGAATAAGGTATTAAATTAGGTATAATTGTATCAAACAATTCAACGCCTTCTTTTAATTGTTTACTGCGTTTAGCAAGCGCCATATCGCCAGGCATCCTCACACGATCAAAACCAGAACGCGGTGGTGTTGCACGACAGGCCTCAGCAATAAAAGATGTTTGTTTTACAAAAGAGTGTTCTCCGCCGAATAAACGAGGATCACAAACTTGAATAAACGTTGTGGCTGTCCAGCCCTCAGCAGGATCAGTACGACCATGACCAGCTAGTCCTCCTGTAAGCGCTTCAACCCAAAGTCCTAGAGCATAACCTTTATGCCCATGATCCATTCCACCTAAGGGTAAAAGAGAACCCAGTGGTTTATTGAGCACTAAATCCGGTTCGTCCGTAGGATTGCCCTCACAGTCTATCATCCACTTGCCGGCAATCTTCGTTTTAGCAGCACTAGCCCTACGCAGTACATTATATGCAAGTATTGATAGTGAAACATCAAACATCACAATACCATCTTTAGTAGGCCATGCAGATGCTAGAGGATTGGGGGTGTAGATACCCTTTTTGCCGCCATGTGGAGCCACCAAAGCAGCTGTAGGATCAGAACATGCCAGTGTAATCATTAACCCTTGCTCGGCAACGGATCGAAGGTAAGCAGCCAAACACGCAATATGATGACTACGCCTGATGACAACGGTTCCTGTACCGAGTAATTTTGCACGCTTGACTGCTTCAGCGATACCAAGACGTGTTAACCAAGGTCCAGACTGACGCATACCGTCCCAAGTAAGTGCAGCAGGAAAATCTGCAATAACTTCAGGTTTTCCAGATTTCGCGAGCGAACCAGACTCTAAGTCATTTAAGTAAGCCGGAAGTAGTGATAGGCCATGAGTTGTATGTCCAAGTAGATCACCCTCTACTAATACTTCAGCTGCTATGTGTGCTTTTTCAGGCTCTAACCCAGCTTGGGTTAAGAGCCTATAAGCAAAATTCGAAAGTTCAGTTGCAGAATAGCGCGCAGTCATCGTGCGCAATTAACGCCTTCTTCCATGTTCACCACCATGGCCGCCGCCATGCCAACCAAAACCAATACTCAAACCAACGGGTGCAAACCAAGGTCCATATGCATAAGGGTCTCCATAGTAATAAGGTCTGCTATAATACACCTCAGGAGACTCTGTATAAATAACCGTACGTGCTACAGGAGCAGTAACGTATGTAGGAGCTGGAGTTGATGGTGTTGCAATCACAGTTTGGGGAACAGGCCCACTCTCAATTGAATCTAAGTTATGGTAAGCAACGGTGCTGGTTTGACCACCTGGCATAATATACTGCACGGTAATACTATCAGCAGTTTGAACGATTTGTCCAATTGTTGAACCTTGTGCAGTAGCAACCTTAGTTAATTCGCTCGGTGTAGGAACACGAGGTACATAAATACTTTGGTTTGGCACAAGTGTAGTTAAATTAGCCTCAGAGGAATCAGCGAAACAACGTGTACCAAAAGCGAGGAGCATAAATGCACCTGTGATTATTAGTTTTTTCGAGTTCATAGTTGTTATAAGTTTTAAGATCAGTGTGTGCGAAAATTATTCTACCACTAAGACAAATAGCATCATACATTGTGCCAAATATTATACGAAAAGCAACTCGACGAAAAATAAGCTAAAATGCGCCAAAAACTCACTCTCAAGTGTGTATAAATCGACACATAAAGCAATTATACCACAAAACTCTATCACTTATACGATAGCTATGCAGGCAAGGCCTAACTTTTCGTAATCGTGAACGATAATTCGGACGCTGGGTTATCCCACTCGAGTGCTGTTTGTTGCTCAACTATGCGTGCAGATTTGTCAGATATGGATAAAATTTTTCCGATTCCTTGTGTACGTAAATAAAGCCTTAAACGCCCTGGTTTTCGATTCGGATCAAGACTGATCTTACCATAAATATTACCTGAAGCTTTATCTAAGCGGATGTGGTAAGAGACAGATCCGAAATCTGTTTTAAACCGGTCTCCTCCAACTTCACCACGGCTAAGCCAAGATTTATCTACACCCTTGCCCAATATCAGTGTGTTATCTTGAACAAGCACAAGACTATCCCTGATTGCTCGCACTACTGCTACGGGCGTCCATAAATGTTGCCGATCCCCTGATGTATCAGGGCTTCCTGGCTCAGGCCCTCGTTCTTCGCACCAGGAGTATAATGGTGTGGCATGGTTTAAAGTCGCGTAAAGATACCGGCAAAATCCTTCACTATCTCCAAGGCCCAAAAGTGTTTCAGCTAAATTATCTACTGTGATCGCAACCCACATACCATTAACCATCCAACCTGTATGCATAGGCAAACCACCGGGACTTAAATGCGACTGCATTTTCCAAAGAGTTCCAGAAATTAGTTCATCATTTACAGGTAAAATGTTACAAGGGAATGCTGCATTGAGAGCACCCCAAAGACTTCCCGTTGTTTTACCCTGAACACCTGAGATCCATTTATGCCCATCTTCAAGAATTGCACCTTTACGCATTGCTATAATTAAATCTTTTTTAGCTGTATTAGCTATTGCATGTGCTTCAATGGATTCATCGTGTAGCCCCAAGATATCAGCTGCCTGTGCTGTTAATTCATCTGCATATACAGCCCAAATATTATGTGGGATAAAAACTCCATAAAGACTGTCCCCATTCTTAAGGCCTGCATCGCCCATTCCTGGAGGAAGTAAACCGTAACTAAGTGATGTTTCTGCATTCTCAGACTTGCGCATCCTATCTCGTGCCCTCTGCTGCCAGCGAGAACTAGCTAACATACGCGGAAATATAGATCTTAAGAAATCCTTATTATGTGTAATCTTATAATATTCTAAAACATACCAACTTTTGAATCCTGAACTCATCCAGCAATCATGCACCCACCCATTTGGTTCTGCCCAACACCCGTCAAAAGCCTGCATATCTAAACTAAGCCTATACCCATCAAGTGACTCAACATCCAACCCGGCTTGAACTAAATCAATACTGGCTATTGCTGCTTCAATAGGATTAGGAGCTCTATACATTTCCGTACCAGGCAGTGTACCTAAATAATTATCTGCGACTGGTTCACGCATAATAAAAATATCAGAAAGCCCTGCGTAGTATGCATATTGAATATCTTTATCAGGAATTTGGATATCAGATGTTCTAGCAATTAGCGTTCGCCATATTTGGATGCTCGAATTAAATTCTGTAGACCAATCACGAGTACGTAACTCAGGCATCATACTTTGATACACTCTGTAGGGTCTAATTACCCATATCGTTTTAGATTCACCAGGTGCTAGACTCACACTTGGTTGTGTTGAATTTGCGAGTACCTGGTAGTGCTCGCCACCCAGCGTACTTATGACTACACGATCAGCCCTATCCTTCCAACCAGCTATTAAAAAATCATTATTAAATTGGTTAAGTTCAGGATCTATGAAAGCCGGGTTAACACCTGTCCAATTGCCAGGAACAGATACATCAATTTCAGCAGTATGTGCTCTGGTTGAATCATGATTACTACATTGAGCCTTAATTATCGCACCGTGCTCACCCCCTACTATCTCAAGAACCACATCAACGGTTTCGCTCTTAAAAGTACTGACAAGTACGGGTAGCCATCCCTCCTTCCTCTGCCAATGTGAGGTTGCATATACATTACCATCAACTAATGGTTTTATAACTGCATGCCACCGAGTGGTAGGTGTAGCAAAATTGGCGAGTGGGTATTGCTTCAAATTTTCGTATGTCCAAGACAAAGTCACTTGGCCGGGTGAACAATCTACAAGTGTTTTATCGCTTGAATCAGGCAAGGCCACAGTCAAACGGTGTGGATACCCAAATGCATACGAAAAATCTACCTTGGGAACTGACTGACTTGAATTTTCAGCCAAAGCCGCAAAATGAAAAACTATGAAAAATACTAAATATGAAAATCTAAAATAGTATTTGAATGAAATCATAATCATGGGTTAACTACATAAGATAAGTTATTGAAATTTAGGCAAGTGATCGTGTCGTCTATTAAGCCTATATTTCTCACACAGTTTTTTTACCCCTTTCAGTTCATTTTGTATGCTAGCACTAAGGTACCCCGCTTTTGAATCTCTAGAACTATGTCAAGTTGAGTGTGTTACTCTAAAACCCAACGAAGTGCGTATTCGTGTAGCTGCCTGCGGAATTTGTGGTAGCGAATTAGAATCATATAAAAATAAAAGTCCACGCAGAGCTCCACCCTTAGTTATGGGACATGAATTTTGTGGATACGTAGATGAACTGGGTCGTGACGTAAAGAATACAACTTTAGGAGCAGCTGTTGTTTGCAATGCAGTAGCCCCATGTGAAACATGTAAAAGCTGCAAACGTGGCGATACCCACTTATGTGAAACTCGCCAAGTATTTGGTATGCATAGGCCAGGTGCTTTTGCAGAATACGTGAACGTACCAGCATCATGTCTTATCGACTGGCCTATCGAGCTTTCGGCCGTGCAGGCATGTCTTGCAGAACCACTAGGCAATGGAGTGCATGTAGTAAATATCACTAAACACCTCCCAGCAGAAAACGTCTTAGTTATCGGAGCAGGTCCTATAGGTCTATTCTGTCAGCAAGCTTTTCAAGTACTACGTAATTCCAAAGTCTACGTATGTGATTTTAACCAGACGCGGTGTGATGTAGCCAAAAGCCTTGGAGCCTGTGAAGTATTCGACCCTAGAGTCTACGATATTCCAGCACTCATTAAATCGAGAACAAACGATGAAGGTGTAGATTTAGTAATTGATGCCGTTGGTTCAGCTACAACAAAGCAGTGGTCGATCGATGCACTACGTCCAGGAGGAGCCACGGTGTGGATAGGTTTACATCAAGACAGTGTTTTATTTGATACATACGCTATTACACTTAAAGAGAAGCAAATCTTAGGCACCTACTCTGCAAAACTCGATGAACTAGCCACAGCACTCAATTTACTTAAAACAGGTAAGATAAATGCACACACGTGGGTGCAACATTTCCCCTTAAGCGATGGTATAAATGCATTCAATGCCATGCTTGAAGCTAAAGGGAACAACATCAAAGGAGTCTTATGTCCTCACTAAATACAAATTTACCTTACCGTAAACCAATCAGCGGTCGCTTTATGGGCCGCACAGCCCTAGTCACAGGCGGTACAGACGGTATTGGACGAGCGATTGCATTAGAACTGCTACGAGAAGGAGCCAATGTTGTTATTGCTGGCTTAGAAGCAGATAAAGAAAACGGATCAAAAACTTTTTTAGACGAGGGCTTCTCTCCTCTCATTATAACGGGTGACCTAGCAAGTGAAGCTTTCTGCAAAGACCTCATGAAGCAAAGCCTTCAGCACTTAGGTCGTCTTGATTTTCTCGTTAACAACGCCTTTTCTTTTGTCGCTAAATCCCTTGATGCAACACGACAAGATTGGCTTAGGTCGTTTGAAGTTGGCCCATTTGCATTCGCACTGTTAACTCAACTAGCTGCCGAGCCAATGAAGAGCCAAGGTTTTGGAGCGATTGTTAATATTTCTAGCATTTCATGTCGCATCGCACAACCTAATCGCTGGACATATAATGCAGCTAAGGGAGCAGTGGCACAGCTCACTCGATGTTCAGCACTTGATTTAGCTCCGTTTGGTATTCGTGTAAACAGCGTAAGCCCTGGTTGGATATGGACAAGAGAAGTAGATAAAGCAGCGGGATCGGATAGAGCTAAGTATGAACCCATATGGGGGAAATTTCATATGCTAAGACGTCTTGGTCATGCTATAGAAATCGCTGGACCTGTTCTTTTTCTTCTCAGTGAGGATGCAAGTTTTATCACTGGAACAGATATTCCTGTAGATGGAGGCTATAACGGACTTGGACCTGAAGGCTTAGGTGAAACAACTAAAATTGCAGGCTCAACCTGATATTAAAAATTTACAGTCATGAAAGTACTTATCACAGATCACGGTTTTCCTCACGTTAACCTCGAAGAAAGCATTATTAAAAAAGCAGGTTTTGAAGTATGCATTAGCCAGTGTAAAACTGAAGACGACCTAATCAGTGCTACAAATAATATGCATGGATTGATCGTACAGTGGGCACCCATCACAAAACGCGTGATAGAGTCATTAAATGCGTGCCAATGTATTGTTCGTTACGGTATTGGAGTTGATAATATTGATCTAGTGGCTGCTAAATCAAAAGGCATTACTGTATGTAATGTTCCAGACTATGGAATTAATGAAGTAGCGGAACATACCGTTTCACTTGCCCTAGCTCTACAGCGCCAATTGCCGATGATAGATCGTAGAATTAAAAATGGCATTTGGAAAATCACACCAGATAGTCCAATCATACCTTTAGATAACTCAGTCTACGCAACGGCTGGATTTGGTAGAATCGCCAAGGCAGTGCATAGAATGATGAGTGGGTTTGGCGTAAAATCTATAGCCTACGACCCTTTTGTATCCAAAGAAGATATGGCGGCTTTAAATGTTGAAAAAGTAGATATCGAAGAACTATTCAAGCGCGCCGACCTGCTTTCATTACATCTACCTCTAACTGCTCAAACAAAGCATTTTGTAGGTCCCCTTCAGCTCAAGCAGATGAAACCTACAGCCCTGTTAATCAATACAGCACGTGGAGGCCTTATCGACACTAAAGCACTCGCACTTAATTTAGATCAAAAAACTATAGCTTCAGCAGGACTTGATGTCTATGAGCTAGAACCGCTTGAAAAAGATCATCCAATAAAAAACTGCGGTAATGCCCTGCTTACTTCGCATGTCGCTTGGTATAGCGAAGCAAGCATTCCCAGACTACAGCGCTTAGCAGCTGAAGAAATAGTAAGAGCGCTATCTGGTTATCCTGTCAAAAATCCTGTAACAATTTAAAGTATGCCGAACTTTCCAATCATCGATACCCATGTTCACCTCTGGGACTTAGGCATACTCCACTATCCATGGCTTTCCCAAGCCCCAAAGATTAATTCAAATCATCTACTGCCAGATTATAATAAGGCATGTGAAGACATTACCGTATCTAAAATAGTTTTTCTTCAGTGCGAATGCGATCAAGCTAAATTTCAGGATGAATCAAACTGGGTGTCATCCTTAGCCAAGAAAGATAACCGTATTTCTGCAATAGTTCCATGGGCTCCACTTGAATTAGGAGATAAAGCAAAACCAGCACTCGAGTCTATTACTCAAGACTCTCTTGTAAAAGGCGTTCGTAGAATCATTCAATTTGAGAGCGATTCCACATTCTGCATACAACCTAATTTTATAGAAGGTGTTAAACTATTAGAGCAATACAATCTGTCATTTGATATTTGCATTAACCATTTGCAACTAACGAATACTATAAAACTTGTACGGCAATGCCCTAACGTTCGTTTTGTTCTCGATCACATTGCAAAGCCTTCCATAAAAACAGGCTTACTAGATCCATGGCGTTCTGATATTAAAACACTTTCTCAGGAAAAGAATGTATGGTGTAAACTATCAGGACTAACAACTGAAGCTGACTGGGATAAGTGGACTGATTCTGATCTAAAGCCCTATATCGATCATATTATAGACTGCTTTGGCTTCTCACGTTTGATGTACGGAGGCGACTGGCCTGTTTCAGCGCAAGCAACCACTTACAAAAGATGGGTACATACGGTTGATACCTTAACCCGAAGTGCTAGTGAATCAGAACTAAAGTCTTTATACGTTACTACAGCTGAATCATTTTATCGTATCTAAATTTAGATAACATTACTACTGATCTATAATAATATTCGATTCATCTGTATTTGTTATTTTTAAATTAAAAAATAATTAACATCCTGGAAAAATAAATTTATGTCCTCTACCGAAACTAAACTTAATTTAAAATTTGTAAGCTATCCTAACATATTTGAGCCGTCAGAAAAAACAGCAGCTACCGAGCTAGCTAAAATTACTTCAGCAACGCTAAATTTAGGTAATTCTGGAGTGCATATAAGTTTAGCAACACGCGGAATCCCGCAAAATTTACCCACTAAAGCTAAAGATTCAAAAGCATGGATGTGGATTCGCATAGCTGATGACGGATCAGGTGAAATTTGCGCAACACATGGTTCTTTTCTTTTTGCAGCAGTAAGGCTTCTTGCGACGAATCTTAACGATTTTACGCGTGAGAAATTGGCTATTGGATTATGGCTACCGGCATCCTTTAGTTGGCATCGTACACACTGGGATGCATGTTATGCTCAGTACTGGAGAAGTGCTCGTGATTTTAATCAAGAACATTATGTGGCAACATTGGCAGAAGCTGGCTTCACTCACTGTGAGGTTAACAGCTTAGAAGCTAACATGCCTCTAGAGGATTCAGTAGCTCATGAGTACTACTCACAATTTTATACATATTGTCCCGGTTTTAACCATTTCGTTGATACACCTCTTACACAAGGAATTTGGCCAGCGCACTATCTGGATGCGAATCTCAATAATCTAAAACATTTAGCTGATCTCGGCAGAAAATATGGTTTAAAACCTGGTGTCTGCATGTTCGAGCCTCGTACATTACCCGAACGTTTCTTTGCAAAATATCCTACATTAAGAGGTGCGCGTGTAGATCATCCATTCCGGTCTCATCTCCCAAGGTATACGATGGCACAAGACCATCCAATTGTTCAGAAGCACTATAGAGAGGCCCTCAAGAAAGTAATGATGGCAGTACCTGATCTAAGTTACATGTCAGTATGGACCAATGATAGTGGCGCAGGCTTTGAACACACTGCTTCACTGTATGTCGGTAGAAATGGCGGCCCTTATATGATAAGAGAATGGCGGAGTCATGATAAAGTAGCACAAGCCGCCGGAGAAAGCATAGTTAGATATCTTAAGAACTTACAGAGTGCTGCCGCTGAAATAAATCCAAAGTTTGATGTGATCTTACGCATCGAACCATTCAAGGTTGAACACGAACATATTAAAAAAGGTATGGGCGATCATATAACATGGGAGGCTCCATCACTTCTAGTACGTGGTTACCATTTACCTTATTCACATCCAAAATATCCAGAAAACCAAGCCGTTGCAGGTAGTGTATTTCATACAACGATGGATAATACTGAAAAAGAGACTCTCATACAATCACGTGCAGCAGGCGTAGATCCTATCATTCACTACTCAGGCTCGAGTGTAATGAATCATGAGCCCCTGTTAGGGATTCCATATCCTCGGTTACTTCATGCTAAGTTAACTGCAATGAGAGAAACTGGAATCAATAGAATTAGTTGCTTGGGAGGTCTTACGAGCACGAGTAAAACTCCTTATTGGCCAAATCCACATATTATAAATGCAGCACAATTTTTTCCTAATAAAAACGTAGAAGATGTACTCTATGATTATGCTTCATCGCTAGTTGGAGTAGAACATGCTAAAAATCTATCTTCACTTTGGGATGAATTTGAGCAGGCTCTTAGTTGGCAGCCAGTAGTCATGTTATATTGTGCTTTCGGATTTTGCTGGCAACGCACATGGGATAGACCATTCGTACCCGACATTGAAGCTGTACCATCAATAGATCGCCAATATTACGAGAAACATGGTTGCTTCCAATTAAACAATCCTGGCATTAATGATCTTGGTAAAGATGTGCTATTTGATCTTATAAATCAGGAGAACGGTGGTAAAATGGCAGCCGATATCGATAAAGAAGTAATCAGTCGATTAGTTCCACTTATCACTAAACTAGATTTACAATTAAAAGTATTAAAAGGAGAACCGTATAAAGTTCATAAAGATCTACGTGACAGAATTCGCATTTATTTACATTGGGTAACGAGCCTGCGGAGTGTTTGCGCATGGTGCGAATGCGTGTATGGTTATTTGGCCGCAAAAGATACTGAAACAAAAACTACATTTAATAACAGACTTCAATTAGCTATAGATATAGAGCTATCTAACGTTCGTGGACTAATTGAACTACTCGAAAACACTTCTAGTGAATTGATAGTTATGTCAGGTACATCTGAAAATACATTTCTTTACGGTGAAAACTTAGTCGAACATCTAAAAGTTAAACTACACCTGACAGAAAAATATCGTCATAATAACCCTAGAATTGATCGTAATATCTATTGGAGAGCTACGCCTGGAACGCAATGGCCAGCAGGTTGGACTGCCTCGAATACGCAGTAATAATATTCGAATAATACTAGTTTAAAGTCCACGGATTTTACGTCTATAAGATGATGGCGTTATACCATGCTCATGCTTGAATGCCTTGGAGAAGTGAAAAACATCACAGAATCCAAGTGCATCAGCAATTTGCTTCAAAGAGTAATCACCTTGATAGATAGCTGAACAAGCCCATTCAAGCCTAGTTCTCTTTTGATAACGACCAGGAGATTCATGTGTCAGTCTAACAAATCTTTTTCTAAAATTCTCATAATTTAGACCAACTTTAATAGCTGCTTCTTGTGGTGTAATCCAACCCGTAGGACCGTGACTTCCGAGTAAACGGAGGCTTTTTTCTAGCCAAATATCATTTACTGATTGCCTATAAAAATCTGATTCTTCTGCAATCATATCTGCAAGCACATTTAAAAATCTACCAATTGCACGCAAAGCCTCACCAGGTTTACCAGAGGACTCAGTTTTAAACACATCTTGTAGTCGTTGCATCCAATATAAAACTGCACCTAGTCGAAGCACAGGATGCTCAGGAGAGATTAAGCCCTGCCCTCTCCAAAGTTGGAACTGAGGCCCATCGAAAACAAAATAGACCTGCTTCCACTTCGTTGCATCCTGTGGGCCATACGCATGAGCGATACCCGGGAAAACCAAAATGACATCACCTGGACCTACTTTTACATTAGTTCCTAATTTATCCTTAAAATAACCATGTCCTTCTACAATAAGTACAAGCGTATAGCGTATTGAAATACGCATATTTTCTGGGTCAATTGCAGGAGCATCGCATAAGAAACCAGCAAGCTCCAATTCACCTATTACAGATCTAAGAGGATTATGAAGCCAAGATTCGGATCGATTTTTTAAAACAATGCTCACAAATCTGTTTTTTACATGTAACTTACATGTTAAATAAATTTACTAAATATAAAGATATATATATAGATAATAATAGTATTTAGCAAAGCTTAATACTCAGCCTAATCAAATTAATAAAGCTATGAGACTTATCTTTTTAATATCTATTTCTTTTTTAGTGTATACCAATGCATACACACAAAATGCATTTCCTGGAATCCAGCAAATCATGAATGTGGATGAATGGAATAATTCAGGTCTTAACAAACTAAATGCAGAACAAATTAAGCTAATCAATAGTGCGATTAGTAGAAACCAAGTTATCCAAACAGAACGAAAAGAGGCAGAAATTAAAAACAAAGAATTGGATAAGAAGCCTGAAAAATCTCATATAAGTAATATATTTTCAAATTTTGGTCTACCAGCTCCAGTTAAATCCGACTGGAAATCAGCGCCTGCTCTTAAAGCAAAAGTAATTGCTTGGGTTACAGCGAATCAATTTTTGTTAGATAATATGCAAATCTGGGAAGGTTCAGAAAGTATACCGTACGAACTTGTAGACAAATACATTGAAATACAACAAAGGCCATTAGGAGACTTAGTGCTTATTATTGAAGGCTACAATACGACTATAAGAGTAAGCAGAATTCGATAATTTTAATAATCTAATGTTTACACTCAAAAATTCAGAACTCACAATTGATGTGCTTGATCCTATTACAGATCGCATACACTTGGGACCCAGATTCTGCTGGGGTGGATACATTTGGCAAGTTAACGACAATAAGTTAGGACCACTTATTAGTGGTCCCGAGTGGCCTAACCCCAACCCAACACCTTTTAATGGACAAGGACTACCTGAGTCTTTTAGATATAAAACGCGCGATGATAAGTTCCTAACTTGGAATGGATTTACTGGTGTATCTCTAGGTGCAGGTGAAATAGGCCTTCTAAAAGACGGGAGCTGCGGTGTAATTACTCCATGCGTGTGGAATATAACACACGAGGAATGCAGTATGACATTCCAAACAAGACATATACTCTGCGGTTATGATTATGAAATAATAAGAAAAATAGAATTAAATAATAGAACAATTCGATCTACTACTACCCTAGTAAATTACATAGAAAATACTCTGAACTTAGAATGGTTTGCCCATCCTTTTTTCGCGCTAAAAAATAAACAAACTTACGCTGAGCTACCCGAGGGTACTACTTTAGCACACAACCCTGGTTTTGACTTAATAGGTACTAAACTAATTCAAAAAAGAATTTTTCAGTCAATGACAGATGGTCATCTCGATTACCTCAATTTACCCGAGGAAAAGACGCATAAAGTAAATCTAATGCATCCAATTTTATCTCATGTTAGCTTGATGTTTAACTTCAAACCAAGTGAATGCTTAATTTGGGGCAATAATTCAACTTTCTCGATAGAGCCGTATCGTGTTATTACTCTTAATCCAAATGAAAGCCTCACGTGGACTTTAGAATATAACTTTGGTTTAACAACTAGTGGTTGATTAGTAATTCCGGTATCTCATCGCCTACTTTAAGAACTCTTACTGCACTTAAAGTATACACCCAACCGTATCCAGCATCTAAAGTGATATGTCCGTCATGCAATCGAGCAATCGAAGCATTAGATAATGCAAGAATTGTTTGTTTAGGATTAAACTTTAAGTAGATTTTTATTTTACCAGCGCGTGCATCGTAATCTGCCTTCGTCCCTGGTAGCGGATGGTGTGGATTTATAATAGCAGGAAAAACACCTAATGCATTTCTACTAGGTATCTCTGCTACAGGAAAATCATTTGTTGTACCAATTAAGTATCCAGCAACATTTGCACCAGCACTTGCTCCACCATAGGGCATTCCAGCAAGTACACGCTTACGTATTAAATCAAGCTGCCCTGTACGATATAACTGCGCAAGTAATACAAAAGTCTCCCCACCCCCGACAAATACACCATCAACACTCTTTAGGAGTGCTAGTTGACCAGCGTCGTCATAGTGGTGTAGCGAAATCGCTTTGATACCTGCAAGATGCATAAAAGCTTCCTGTAGCCTCTTTTCCATTCTATCACAATCTGACGGTAATGATGCATGTAGAACTAATGCAATTACTTTACAGCCGTGATAACCATCGCGCATAGCTTTAAGCGTGCTATCTGAAAAATGATTACCATTCATCATGCTACCCCCACACACTAAAACAGATGGCGAAGTAGATGCCGATAAAACAGGCGAATTTAAAAAGAATACACCTAAGAGAAAAATAAGTATAAATTTAGTAGATATAGATTTCATATAAAATATATTGTTTGAGCTAAGAACCAAGCATTAGAACTGCTTTAAAAAAAATAAGAATAAAGCCGATAAGACCACAACAGCTTAAAAACCCAATCGTATCTTGCCTATTCCAGTAGGTGAACTCCCAGTTGCTCTTGGGGAATAATTTTGTGTGATTAAAACGATTCAAATTCGCATAGGAAGTAAGTATTTCAATTTCATCTTCATCTGGAGAATTTGCTACAGGAGTCTTTAGACGTACATAAAAACGATCGACTCTCAACCTATCTGTTGGTTGTGATAATAAACTGATAACAATAAGAATTATAATTGGCAGAATGGCATCAACTAAATACCTGATCGTCATAAGTTGAGCTGAATTGCATTTAGCTAAATCGAATCCACAAAGAGAAACAATCCACACTTCAGTTCGAAATAAACCACGTCCAGTCTTTACTGAACTCGGATCTTTTGGATTAACCTTAACAACACCTTCTTCGAAAAAGACCGATACAGGTTCTACAACAACAGTCCGATTTATAACATCACCTTCTTTATACGATGTATTATGAGTGATATCACTTTTATTTACTAAGGATTTTACAATTAAAGTACGCTCATAAGTCATTAGCGTAAGTGCTTTCGATTGAGCTAAAAACGATACATTAGGGATGATCCAAGGAATTACAGCTACTATAAATAAAGTACTTAGTACCTGTACACGTACTGCTATTTCAGTAAGGCGTCTCCAGAGAAAAAGCATTGAAATTGGAACACCCCATATAACCAAAAGTACTATTTGAAATTTAAGCAGCGCAATTATGCTATTTAGATACAAAGCGATACATATACCTAGTCCGAGCGCGAATGGAACAGTTAATCGAGCTACTAGCATAGAACGTTTTTCTGAACTATTCGGGAATAAGGGTTCGTAAATATTCTTAACGAGTAAACCAGACATAACTACAGATTGAGAACCTAGCAGCGCCATCTTACCGCCAAGTATACCTATTATCATAAATCCAATTAGGCCTGCGGGTAATAATGTCTTCGTTAATAGCCCCCAGGTTTGATCAGGATCAGCTAGATTAGGTCCAAATAATGCTAATGCTATTAGACCACAATACGCCCATGCTATAGTTACAAATCGCTTACTAAAACCACCAGTTACTGCTCCTATACGTGCAGCAAATTCGTTCTTCGCTGAACCAGCAATGGTCATATTAGCTTGGGAGGCAATAATACCCACACACTGTATTAAAAGCAAAGAGCCAATTGAATACCAAGTATACTCACTTAATCCACCCCCACCAAATAGATTAAACATGATGTCTGGTACTTTTCTATGAAGCTCATGCACACCACCTAATTTCAGTAAACCAAAAGGAATTAATATAACTGAAATTAAAATCACAAGCAGCGCCTGTATAGCATCCACCATTGCGGACGCCTTTAAACCGCCTAAGGTTACAAAAATTGCAACTAATGCTGATGAACACACATAAAACCAAACTGGTTTTAAATATGTAATATAAGGATGTAACTCTCCTCTGTCGTAAAAATTCTTTAAGTATTCAAATCTTTGAGTGTTTTTGCCGGAAAAAATGCCGTGGTTTCGCTCAGATCTTAGAACTACGAATTCATTGTATGAATTAACACTTTCACTTTCTTGCGCTGTATAACTACTTACTTCCTTAACCATAAGCGGTTGTAATGTCTTCAGTGCGACAACATTTCCTGCAGCTATTGTTACAATTATTATTAATATTGTAGTTATAGCATATAAAGAACTTAAGAACTTTCGCCCAAATCTATCTTCAAAAAGATCACCCATAGTGGTCAGACGAACACGTCTAAACCACACATTACTAAACCAGTAGTAAGGTGTCAGAAATAAAGTAATCAACCCAAGCCATGCACCTCCAGCACCTTGTAAATATACAGAAGATGAAGTTGTAGTCGCTTGGCTAGCATCAGCCATGCTGCCAAAACTTAAAAAAAACTGAAACCATTTACCAAGCGTTCTACCACCAAGAAAAAACTCCTTCTCCGTTGTTACACCACCAGATAAATACTTACCGATCGATAGAATTGCTAGTACATAGCATGCGATAATAAGGCAATCTATCCATGAGAGACCAAGAAAGTGCATATGTGAATTGCTTAAGGTTACTCTTTTTTAATTATTCTCTTAACATCATTAAAAAATGGCCAATATCCAATAGCTTTCATACGTCTATCTAATCCAAAAACAGTGAATAATTGTTCATTTTCCGCGCTTGGACGACGATAGGGTTTGAGTACATTATCCTGGGCTAAATTTAGAATCAAATCTCCTATTATTGTCGTGGAATCAACCACAATGGATTCTGAGAGTTTATCAATTGTATCAGCATAATCATGATAATATCTAACTGAATCTCTAGGAATTGGCCCATTAAAAGTAATAGCGCGAATTCCGGCTATCTGAAATGGTGTGTGATCGCTACCAAACCAATTTATATTTTGCACACCCAAGGGTAACTTATGTACTCCTCTACCCAAATTCCACAATTCTAAATAGTTAACAAGAGATTTATCTCCCAAGGCATTCACAGCTATAGGTACTCCTACCATATCTAAATTAACCATAGCAACAACAGGAGCATCACCAATATGTTCAGCCGCATACCGTGAACCACCCAGTCCTTGTTCTTCACCATTAAACCATACTAACTCAACCGTGCGTCTAAGTTTAAGTCCATTTAAGACGTGAGCAAGCGCAGTAAGCTGGGCAACGCCAAGTCCGTTATCTAAGGCTCCCTCACCTAGATCCCAGCTATCAAAATGTGCTCCTACAATAATTCGTTCAGGTAATGTGCCAGGAAAAATTAGCCTTAAGTTTTTTGTTTTAACAGGTAAACAACGTGATTTAACTTCTATACGAAGTTTAACTTCTTTATGAAGTGCTAACATACGTTGGAATCGACGTCCCTCTTCCTGTGTTATTGAAAATATAGGTATATGTAAACTCTCTCCTATAAAACTACCTGTACGTGCTAAGAGTTGACCACCTCCCTCACGATCTACTAATAACACGGATTTTGCTCCACGAGAAAAAGCAGCTTTATCAATTTCGCGCGTTACTAGTGTAGAAGAAGAATCAAGTAAGAGAACTTTACCAGCAACAGATTCTGGAAAATGCTTTATACTTCCATCGCCAATATCTACTAAATTAGCCTCAAACTGACTGCAAGATGGAGTATAACCTATTGCTGCAACACGCAGTGGCCTTGAATACGGTACTGTTAACCATACTTGATCATCACCCCTCTCCCATCCAGGCATCAGAAATACCTGTTCCTTAGGTTCAAGCCCAATTTCCCTCAAAGATACTTCAAGAGCAGTCATTGCTTTTTCATTTTGAGATGAGCCTGTAAGACGACCACCATACTCATCGCATAATTGCGTCAATAAAGCATGCGCATTACGTGCTGCAGAATCGATTGCTTCCGTTGCAAATAAATGCAGTGAACAAAAGATAAAATATATTACAAGAGTACTTTTATAAAGTTTTTTCATGACCATTTAATGTAACGTGAATGTTTGGTGCTTTATAAGAGTATATAAATACAGCTCCTAGTTGCTAGTGTCTGTTATACTCATTGTGTTAAAATTAAGAACACGTTTAAGTTGCCCGTACGTAATAGTAATGACGTTAGATTTACTCTCCGAGTTAAGGTAAGGGCTCTCGTAAAGTTTCCATTTAGAATAATCCATCTCATTTCCATTAACTGTACCGATTTTACCGTATGTAAAAACCAGATTATTACCTCTTAAAGATGTAAACGAAACGGAAGGTTGAGGGTCTAATTTATAACTTAAAGGTAGAGCAAGAATCGCATTCTTGAATGCCTGGAAATCTTTAAACTCTTTTGAGGATGCAACTTGGAGAATAGTCCCATTTTTACGGTATGGACTATACAAGCGTTTATCCCAGTTGTCAGAAGCTATACCAGGCAACCAAGGTTTTAATCTAGAAATAACATTAAATGTGTATGGAGCCAATGGACGATACGCAAGATAGGCGTTACCACCACGAGCAAAAATCCAACCTGATTTGTCGACAGTTAGATCAGCTAAATCTTTTGAGAAGAAACCGTTGATATGCCCGAATCGTACATCTGCAGGAATGTCGTAAAGTGCAATAATAGTATCTAAGTTTTGCATAACTTGTTCGTAGCGAGAACCACCTAAAAACTTTCCCTCCCAATCGTATGATGGTTTCAACTCAAACATAACGCGTTGAACCATTTCATCTGGAGGATCAGTAAAGTAGGTCTGTAAATCAGCATTAGAAGAGATTGGATGTACTGAAAACATTGTGTTATGTTTATCCCTGGGGTCTGGTACAGCCCATGTGACATCCCATACATGCGTCTGTATAGGATCCGATAAACCACCTTGATAGGAACCCACAGCGTAATCGAGTGTTGTGTAATTAGTTTTATAAATTCGCCCCATGAGCACATCGCTATTACGCCAACGTCTGCGTGTACGCTTTAAATCTTTTTGCAGATACGTTACTGAACGATCAACAGCAATTCGATATATTACATCAGGTACTTCATAGTTACTCGCTAAAGCTGCAAACATACCACCCCAACTCGCATAACCATATGGTGCCGGTGTATTGCCATACAATAGCCAAGTAAAAAAAGAAGACAGTGAATTCCAATGTTCAATTACTGATTTATCATCTGTTCTAGAATTAGGTGCATGCAGTACACCATTGATCGAACTTTCCGCAAGATCAGCAAATAAGAGATCTAAAATCATATGACCACGCTGCTTCATCGACGAATCTTTTGCATACGTAGCGAGCATTAACATTGGAATAGCATATTCACCGATATAATGCGTAGGATTGTATTCACCCTGTCCAACGCTGGTAACCAATCCTATCCAGCTAATAATATATTCTTTCGATTCCGCTAAGTTTTCATCAGAACTTTTCCCATTGTACCAAGTATCGCCTGCTTCATGAGGATATAATTCAGACATTAGATAAAGCGATGTATAGTACATTAACCAATGGTTTTCAGTATCACCTCGGGTTTGAATTTGCGTCTTCCAACCTTTACGTATCGATTTTTGCGCTTCAGCTGATAGCTGGCCTTGACCTAAAAGAGCTATCTCAGCTGATGGAAACATCCAAAATGGTCCTGATCCAGGCTCCTTCATTAAAGATATAACACTACGATCGCAATAGGCTAAATCTTCATGACGAGCTAGTTTTGCAGCAATTATGCTTATACTAGCTGTAGTAGGATCGTCTTTATGGTTAAAACCAGAGTACCAAGCTAATACCTCATTTATCCTAGATTCATATGCCTCTCTACGTAAAACTGTATTTTTAATAACAGCTTGTGTGGGTGCAATACCACGAAAAGATGGCTGAGCATTTAGGGATAAACAAAACAGTAAACTAAATATAACTAATAAAATGGATCGTGCTTTCATGAGTGAGGTAACGAATCAGTAACATCTGAAATAAAAATGAAGTTGTAGATATTCGATCCCGACAAGCCATTCTTCGTCCAAGATTTACCAAAATCATCTGATGTATAAATACAATCCTTCAGAATAGAGAGGTAGATACGGTTTGTATCTGGATCTACAGCAACTTTATAAGCCTGATGTTCTTTGGGTAACCCTGCGTTGCAATTGGTCCAAGTTAATCCTGAATCTTCTGTTATAAAAACACCATAAGTCCAACTTACTATTACAAATCGATTTTTATTATAAGAATCGTAAGCAATATTATACCATGCATGATCCGATGCTAGATTATTAATTTTACGCCAATTAAAGCCGCCATCATGAGAAATTTGTACACCGTCCAACTCTGTAGCTGCAATCCAGAGATTTTCATCCAAAGGAGATTGCTGAATATCTAGTATTGTGGCTTTAGAAGAAAAGACCCGTGTCCATTTCTTTGTAGATTTTGTAAAAATATAAATTCCTGATTCACAGCCAGCCAAGACAACTCCAGTATTATAGCGATCGCATTTTATTGCTTGAGTATATTTACCCCGGACAGGTAAACCTTCCTCGTTGCGAACCCAAGTTTTTCCGAAATCGTTTGTGCTCAATATGCCATCTGGCAAAGCTACATAAATATTTTTCGGTGCTTGCGGATCCATCGAGATAGCTTTCGCTTCAGTGACTCGCCAGTCAGTTTCTACTCTCCAATTTTTACCATTATCTTTACTCGACATCACACCATTCATGGATGCTGCAAAAACATGATTGTGATCAAATGGATCAAAAGCTAAGTCATAAATTCCAGTGAAATTTTGACCTATATGTATATATGATTCATTGGGCTCCCTGCGATAAATACCATTCAATGTAAGGTACTTTGAACCAGTAACATAATTAAGGTTTATATTACCACAGATGTAGAGTTCATGCTTAGCATCACTACTTCCGAACGCAGCACCAACACTAGATGCGATAAATAAAATAAGATACTTATACATATTATTTAACAACTTTACTTAATCTAGAATTACAAATCTTTGAGTGATGCTTGAACCCCTGCTATCAATCGCTCACATTCTTCAGAGGAATTTAATATGTGCGTAGATATTCTCAAAGCACGAAGCCCTTGCTCAGATACAAGCCGACATCTGAGCTTCTTTTTCTTGTGTAAATAATCAAAAAAACCTTCAGCCGTAGCGCGTGGATGTTGTATCGTAGTAATTGACCCACGCATTTGACTATCAAGTGGCGTTAAGATTTTAATATCTTTAAATTTAGCAAATGAATCCAATAAGATAGTCGCTAATTCTTTACCACGGTTAGCAATTCTATCACGTCCTATTTGATTCTGAAATAATACTGCTCTTTGTAAACCAACAACAAGACCTGCATTTCTAGTCCCATATTCATGCCTCATCGTACTGGGCTCTAGAATTAGCTCACCGGGAAGTCTCTTAACTGAACCGGAATAGGAACCAGCTTCGACCATAGCAATTTTCTCTAAGTTACGGTGCTTAATGTACAAGATACCTGTCTCATTTGGTCCACCCAACCATTTATGTCCGCTGACTGCATACGAATCACAGCCTAATTCAGAAATATTAAGTGGAATCATTCCTACAGCTTGTGCGCCATCTATGTGAAACCAGATACCTCTGTTATTAGCTAACTGAGCAATACTTTTAACAGGCATTATTAGCCCAGTTGTGCAGGTTATATGACTAACTTGAATTACTTTAGTTTTAACTGTTAGCAGGGATTGTATCCGTTCAACATTTGATTCAGGACTACTTGCATCAGGCTCGAATACTTTAATTACAACACCAGCTTGCTTAGCTTGAATTAACCACGGATGCGATCCACCGGGATGTGCATGTGAATCAAAGATAACTTCGTCGCCTGCTTTAAGACGTAGCCCAGCTGCAATAATTGAATTAGCCTCTGTAGCATTCCTAACAAAACTAATTTCGTGACTTGCTACCCCTAAGAATTGCGCCATGTCTTTGCGTGCAGGCTCGAAAAGTACATGCCCAGTTTCACAGTGTTCTTGCAGACGTGAATTTGTGGAAATAACTGCATCAGTCACACATTGAGGTATTGGTCCTAATCCACCCGTATTGAAGTACACAGGCACATGTAAAAGAGGATATTGTGTGCGAATAATATCCCAATATTGTTCAGCTGTTGTGCTAGAGTATGCTGGAATATGCTTAGCTTCAGCAGCGGCAGATTTAGACGATCCGATAATAGAACCTAACAATCCAGCACTCAAACTCTGGATAAAAATACGCCGATTGGTGTTCATAGATCTGTAAATGTTAACGTATTATCTATCTCAAAGGTGTTATTAATATCCATACATATGTCTTTATCGTATTGAAAAGGTATAGCCATAAGCGGTTGTGACTTTCTGATAAATGCTGGGAAAGGCCTTAAATTATCTTCGAATCTAATTCGTACTCGTCTTTGAGTACTATCTTTTTGGCACTGCCACTCTACCCACTTAACATTTCGTGAATGAATGGCATCCTCCCCATTAAGTCCACCATCTGCATTTACGGTGATACTATCATCACCATGCTCATCTAACAAATCACGTGCTCCTCTAAACTGAAGCCCTGAATAATGTGAGCCTTTCAAGTTAGCACTGGAATAGTAATTACCTAATAAAAGTTGCGTACCAGAAACATTTTTAAAACTACTCTTCCACCTTAAGCACCAAGATAAATCAGATATTAAAGTTAACACGAGTGAACGTTCCTCAATCAAAAATAAAATTCCTGAAGAACCAACCCAATGTATAAGATGAGATAAATGATAAGCATTTTGCTCGATCCATGAAACATGTTTTTGGAAACCATGATTCGTATTAAATAAATATCCCTGATCTTTTTTATAGGTAGGCCCGCCCCAAAAATTAGACCCATTAAGTGTAGTAATGGTATAGCTTAAGCCATGATGCCACCTATGATCATTTGGTCTTAAATTAGTTAAACATTCACCAGATAGTGTAGAAAGTGGATGTACGTAAGGCCTAGGAGATTCATCTCTAGGTGTAGAGGGCTTATATACATAACGTAATAATAGCGCACCTGAACCTTGGCATATATCTAAAACTCCATCTGCTGTTTCTGTTAACTTAAGCGTACGTGTTGTACTCACAGGTATGGGCATTTCAGTGTTGTTTTACCCGCCTTTAAAGCGTGCTTACTACCATCAGGCAGCACGGCGTTAGCTAGAATACCACCTGGAAGTAAAACTTCGCAGACAAACTCGTTAGATTCAATTCTCCACTCAATAAAAATATCACCAAGAGGTGTGCATACACTTCCTTTTGCAAATTTAAGCTCACATACATGAGGCACGAGAGATACTAAAGTAAACCCAGGCTCCAATGCAGTAACACCTAATATTCGCTGCTGGAATTCAAGTACGGGATGCGCTGACCAGGCGTGACACAATGAACGCCAATAGCTATTTTCCTCTGCAAACGTTGATAAACCGTAACTGATAGCATCATACCAAGGTGTCAGGTATTTAGGCATCTCATCGTATCTACCGCACATATCCAAAGCATTAAAACCAGTGTGCCACCAAAAAAATGATCCGGGCGCTAGTTTATCATCGTTTGGAAACCTACTACCCATTTTCTTTTTTTGCTCATCTGTTGCAATACCAGCAACAATAGCCCAGGCGTTTCCGTATTGGCTTATCTCGGGACCACCTGATCTATCGAAATAAAGCCCCTGCTCTTCTGACCAAAATACTTCATTCGCTTTTATTTTTAAATAAGAAGCTTCAGAAATAAAAGTATTAGCCTCAGTTTTTTTTCCGCAATGACCTAGAATCCATGCAGCTTCATCTAGTGCTCTTATATATTGCGCAGAATGAATGCATGTTGCTCCTTCATTTGATCCAGGAACAACACCCCTAGGCCACCATGGACACCAATCGGTGATATTCCAATAAGGCAATTTCGATGGAAGCCCATTAGAATCTGAATGTAATCTATACCATGCGAGTACTGAAATTATACCTGGTATCATATCTACCACCGTCTGCTTATCTCCTGTGTAAAGGAAATAATCTTTTATCATCGTTATCCAGTGAATGCTCCATGCAGGAATAACTTGTAATAGGCGTGAAGGATAACGCGCTTGAGTTAAACCCTCAGAAATCCTCGACCAGTCAAAATGATAGAGCGCTTGCCTACTCAACCTAGCATCACCCGTAGTAAGCATTGCAATCTTAGAAGTGATCATAGTATCCCCAGCATACTGCATCTGCTCATAGTGAGGGCAGTCCTCAAATGTTTCATGTGAGCACATACGCATTGTATGTAGACCTATGCTCCAAATCTTATTTAGAGATAAATTTGATGTATGAAACGAGGCTTTGATCTTATAAGGATAAGCCGTAAATCTCTGTTTTATCGTCTTAAGCGTTAACGAATCCTTTCCAGTTTTAATCTTAAGACCGATATAACGAAATGCTCGCCAATGAAGCGGCTCAAAAATTTCGTCATTCCCTGATGGCTCCCAAATGTCACACCAACCTGTGACTTTACCTCTTCGGTCAAATGTCCATCCAGTTGTTTCATCAGCATAGTGTGATGCTAAATTAGCAAGCGATTGGCGCTTACCCATCAACGATGCACCTTCCGTGTCCCATGGTAACCTTAAAGCCTCTGCATAGGTTAGTGTGATAAAACTTCCAAGCCCACCAGATACATGGATATTAGGAAATGCGGTGGTTAGCATTTTCATATCAAGTATGACTTCTATTTCTTGATCGGCAGAAATAGTCAGACTTTTATTCTCAAAAAGTAACTGACTAACTTCAGCACTAGGAATACCTCCACCTACACTATAAGCATCCGCAAAAGGCAAAGGTTCACCTTCTTCGAGCATCGGTATCATACGGCGGACTAAGCCATACGGACTTGCAGGATCACGTCTATTTTCGTGTAACTCTGCTTTGTACAAAACAGTGGCTTTAGACCATTTCGAGTCATTATAACCGGTATCATTCCATCCTTGGGGTATAAAACTAGATACACGGTGTTCAAAGTAGCCTAAATATCCTTCGAAGGTAGTATTTAAATTTTGAAAGCGGAAAGCTTTATCTACTAAGACAGACCACTGTGTATCAGTCTGAAGATCTAAAATTATGGTATTAAACTGATCATATAATCCACCCTCAACAAGAAGGCCTCCAGCGTAAGTCATCACTGAGCAAGGAGGTCCCAGAAAAGCAGGACGATGCGAAACACGCGACATATCTAAAACAATTACAGCAACAACGTTTTCGCCTGCCTTAAGAAAAGAACTTAATTCATAGGAATCATAAAAATGATGATTAACATCACCTTTGGAAGGACCACGTCCTACACATTTACCATTACAATATAAAATATAACGACTATCCGCTGATATATCTAATTTGAGAACTGACCTTAGCGGATCGACAGTTTGAAAAGAACGTCTAAAATAACGCACCTGATAATGTGAAGCCGAAGAGCCTTCAGCTGAAGCAACAGCATGCGTTGCCTCTTCTGACCAGATCCACGACGCAGAATTTATAAAAGGTTGTTGGGGCACAAAAAATAGTAAGCGGTTAAGCGATGCCGTTATAGGGGTAATAGCATCAAAAGAAGCGAGATCGTGTAATGATAGCCATGATCAAGCTGTATTGAAAACTAAGTAAGTATATTAGTAATTTTTCAACATAATTTTCATTTTTTTCAATCTAGATTTATTTTCATATAGTTTCATTAGTTACTGTTATTGATGTATTTAAAAATAATCAAATAACTCACTTTATCACAATTTATTTGACTATTATGTGTAATTTTCATTAATTATCATTGAATTTTCATTTCGAGACATTCGATATATACCCTATGTTAATTACTGAAATAGCCCGCGAAGCGGGTGTTTGCCCAGCTACGGTATCGCGAGCGATTAACAATCCAGAAATTGTAGCTCCAGAGAGTCTCGCTCGTATTCGTGCGGTGATGGAAGCGAATAACCACGTACCCATACCCTTTAAGACTAGACGCGGATTAAAATCACGCGGCCAGATACAACGCAAAATTGGTGTTTGGTTTGTGGGAGCAAAGGCAAACAATCCAAATTTGAACTGGTTTCAAGATCAGTTACTTCAAGCGCAATCAACGGATACTCGCTACGCCATTGATTTGAGAATTTTATTTTCGAACAGTCCAGAGGAGTTACCCCCGAATATTGAAAGTGACAAGCTAGATGGCCTGATTCTTCAAGGTATGGAACCTTCAGCAGAATGCATAGCTCGACTAAGAGACCTTCCGCATGTTTGGTTTATGACAAGACGCTCCGACTTTTACCAGGGGGATTTCGTTGAGCCAAATAATGAAGAAAACGGCACTATTGCTGCGGACTATCTTAAAGCAAGAGGCCACACCTCTGTTGCAGTTATCTCTACAGACCCTGATTATCGCGCAGTTAGCAGCAGGGCTCATGCATTTGTAAAGCGTGCAGCAGAACTAGACCTAAGTGTTAAAACTCTTTTAGGAAAACCAAATTTAAGCCGTACAAGTTTTCTTGAATTTGCACCACGACACGTTGAGAGCGTAACTCTAGTAAAACGATTAATTGAATGTTCTCCTAAAGTCACTGGCATTTATATCCCAGTAGATCACTTTTGTGGTGCGTTCTTTCGAGCTTTAAGGGAAGGCGGTCTACAGCCAGGAACAGACGTTGATGCGATAATCGGCAACTACAATCCGATGATCTACCACAATCTTGACCACTCACCTGCTGCAATTGACGTTCACTTACCTACTCTAATCAGAAAAGTTGTTGATCACATTCTCTGGAGAATTGAAAATCCAGGCCTCAAAGGAAGGGTTGGAATTTCGGTATCTCCTCAACTCGTCTCCATGAAACTAGTTTAGTATATTCCTTATGACTCCTGCACGCATATCATTACTGTTTTTATTGTTGCTGCCACTAGTAATTTTAAAAGCAGAAGAGACTAATAAATCACTTTTAGTTGGCACGTGGCACCTAAACAGTGAACTAAGTTCAGAATTAAGCCCATGGAAAACATACGATCTAACAATCGACGTTAAAGACGATACAGTTACCATAAACCAAAATCTCACATGGGGAAGACGCGTTTTTAATAGTACACTTACTGTAGACACAACAAAAGCAGACAACATAGTCCCTATTTCTATGTGGCCTGATAATCGTCATATAGGAGCTTACAGCTACGACCATCTCAAACATGTCCACGCAACATGGCTTGAAAACCGGCGTATTTTGCAACTAAGCACAGATCTAAACTTACAAACTCAGCAAGGCGTGCATAGCGTCAATATACTTTCAGACTATAAAGTATCGGCTTCCGGTTCTCGTCTCACACTTACCGAGTTAAGAAGCACAAGAAACACTCCACTCGAATATGTTTTTGACCGTGTAAACGCTGACTCGAAATGAAATTTTATACTTATTTAATAACTCTTATTTTATTTGCTACATCAACATATGCAGCACCAGTCGAGCCAAAGAAAGTAGATCACGCACCAGCTGAAGCTACACTCATACCCCTTTCAGAGAACTGGCTGATGTCAGGAGATGTACCCGTACACTCATTGTTAATATCTTTGCAAGGACTAGCGAATAGAGATTATCCACGAATTTACTTAGAATACCCTCTGAATTGGCAGTGGGAAATAGTTCATCCACTGATTAAATTTCTAGAACACAGACATGGTGTTAAATTTAATAAACTCGGCATGGATGATGCGGATACCGCTTTAAGTTTATTTTCTAAGTACGCAAAAGGATGTGTTGTTTGGGATAAAAATGTCAGATCATCATTAATTGTAGCCTTCACTATATCTGGCATCGAAGACCTTCTTGTCGTTAATGAAGATCAACTTCCACTTGCACAAAAGCATGGTTTAAAAGTAGTCGTAGATCTAAGAGACAAATTTACTGGTCAATCAGATGATGTGATATTCCAGTGGGCTTATGATAAGTATTTCGATCGTTGCTCACGTGATTATTATGTCGTGATGGGCGGTCAAGAAGGCACTGAAATGCAACCTGGAATTGCAGACTTCGGCATTCAACAGCGTGCTTTCTTTTCCAATTTATCATCAAATCCTAAGCACACTAAAGAACTAGCATTGCTAAAAAAAATTCTAGGACGTCAGAACACCGCAAGCATGGTTCTTGGATGGCACTCGTACGCTAAAGATACGGAAGGAACGCACACATCACTTGTAGGCAACTACGGTCTCATCATGGAAGGGCTGCACAATTTACCTAATGTTTCGTTTACCTCTCAAATTCCACTCACACCTGATTTCAAATTTAAAAACAACCATCATATTGATGCTAATGAAAAATTAGTGGCACAGAAAAAAGTATATATTTGTGCTGTCTCAACGGATTCAATGGGAATAGGTGCTTGGACAAAACCAGGACGCGGTAAAATTCCCTACACGTGGCAAGTTTTAATGAACTGGATTTGGCTTAACCCACCTGCTTTACAGTATTTCTATGAGGACAAGTCTCCAAACGACTATTTTATTGGAGGCTTAAGCGGACCTGGCTACATGTACCCTAAAGCAGTACCTGCAGATAAATTCGTGAATCTAATGAAGGTATGCGATGATTACATGAAACGCCTAGATCTTCGTGCATTAGAAATAATGGATTATTCAGAAGGCAATCGTCATGTAGGTAATACAGATTTAACTAAAGAGGTTGTAGATTTATACTACAACAACTGTCCAAACGTTATTGGATTTATTAATGGCTACGGCACAGCACGCACTTTTGATCTGCGCAATGACAAACCTATGATAAGTTACGATTACTACCTTGACGTAAATAGGCCTGTTAATGAAGCGGTAGCAGATTTAGATGAGCTCATTCAGTTAAACCAAAATAAGCCCTATTTCTTACTAATGCACATAAGAGAAACAAATTCAGTGGATAAAGTAGCCGAGATTTTAAGCAAATTAAGTAATCCAGCTGAAGTTGTCCCTCTGGATATATTCCTTAAACTAGCAGCAAGTGCGAAAACATATAAAACTTTCTATGAAGAGGCTAATCCTCCAATAGATCATAATCTATAACTAATTGATTTGTATTACTGCATAGCACTTCTGTCATCCCATCTCATGTTTTGTCCAATAAAAAGACCTCTACATGAGTTAAGTTTCAAGTGCTATTTAAAGACACTTTATTTAAGTCCGATAATTATTTTTACGTTATTAGGAACTTACGCAAATTTAGCCTATAGCAAAGACAATCCACTCTGCCTTACAAAAGGTGAGTATTTTTGGAATCCAGAGATAGATTCTTATCAACCAGATACCCATGCAGCGTTTCGCGGTTCATTTATACTAGAAAAAACTACTGCCCTAGAATATAGAATATTAGGTGCGTCTGTTTTTACAGTATGGCTAGATGGGCATTTCCTGACTGAGGGACCTGCTCGTTTCTCCACTACTAATCCTGAATATCAAGTCCTACACTTTACACTCCCCAAAGGACGGCATATACTTGCACTCCAAGTGCACCACTTGGGCGTAGCTACGCGCATATTAGGTGATCAACCACCATTTGTTTGGAATGAATTAGAAGCCCCTACAGGTATAATAACAGTCAAGTGGCTTACATCCATTCTTCAGGGTTATTCGAAGGCTGTTCGCCGTATTAATCCTCAACTTGGCTGGATTGAATGGTGTGACACACGTAAAAACCCTACTGATTGGCAGAGTACAATCTTTGATGATCATACCTGGGTTCCAGCTTGCATTGTTAAACGCGATCTTGGCAAAGCAGCGGCGCTTGAAACTAGCAATCTCCACTACACAAGCTTCAAAGGAACTCTTATAGACTTCGGATACCTTGCTGAACGCTTTGGGTATGAAAAAGATAACCCATCCGCACGATTTTACTTACGCAACTTAGCAAAAAGTAAGAACGAAAGTACAGGTATATGGAGACGGTATGATCTTGGCCGAATCAGAATTCTTAGACCTGAATTTAAATTATCACTACCCGAGGGGGCTATTGTTGAATGGGCACTATCCGAGCAACTTTTTGATAATAGAGTTTCTCCTTGGATAACCTTATCAGGCGGAGATTCGTGCAATCTAAATCACTTCGTAGCTAGAGGTGGCATACAAGACTTCACTTCTCTATCAGAGAATGGTGGTCGTTTTTTAGAGTTACATATTATAGGCGATCCAGATAAGATTAAAGTAATAGACGAAGATTTTATAGATCGTGGCTACTTCTCTGAAATAATAGGTGAATTTAAAACTCAAGATCCCATTCTAAATGCAATTTGGAATACAGGTGTAGAAACACTCAAATCCTGCTCGGAAGATGCGATTATAGATAATCCAACACGTGAGAGAGGACAATGGACTGGAGACCTTACAATCGGTCTAGATACGACAAGTGTAGCATTCAACGACTTAACCCTATGCAAACGAGGACTAATCCAGAGTGCTCAATGCGCTAGAAACGATGGATTAGTGTCTGGAATGTCACCTGGACAGAATATTTTTATATCCAGTTATGCTGCGCAATGGGTTGACGCATGCGTGCATTACTGGGAAATGACAGGTGACTTAAAATTCTTACAAAGTCTCTACCCTGCTGCAGTTAAAAACATTCGTGCATTCGAATCTCAGCGTACAGCAGATGGAATAAAAAAAACATTGAGTTGGGACTTTATAGATTGGGGCTATAAAAATGATTCATTAAATACGGATCAAGCATTGAACCTGTTCTATTTATCTGCACTTAAATCGATGGCGAGATGGAGTAAAGCACTAGGCCAAGATGATAGTGAAATGTACTATTTAGGTTTAGCAGATAAAATGACATCAATAATTAATTCCTATTTTAATTCTAAATTTTCAAACGGAAACGACTGCTGGAATGAAATTGGGTTTCATAGAACGGTACTTGGACTTAAACTTGACCTCTTTAAAGGCACGAAGAAACAGGAGGCAATTGCTGCAATAAAACAACATATTTTAGGGTCCTTTCCTAATACCCCTACAGCACCCCATCTTAGCGATCCATCAGTCACAAATACTCAGCTTATAACACCCTACTTCGGTCAATTCACATTCGATACACTACTAAGGGTTGGAGAAACAGATTTTGTACTTAATCAATTTAAAACATGCTGGGGCTGGGAATTGAATAAGGGTCAAACGACATGGATGGAGGTTTATGACACACACTGGAGTGGATGCCACCAGTGGTCTGCTTGCCCAACATGGCAACTATCTAGATGGATATTGGGAGTTAAGCCCCATTTCGACTTAGGTATAGACACCTATAGTTTCGATATAAGAACTGGCTCACTCACCCAAGCTGAAGGCAGAATTCCCTTTCATAATCATACAGGTGCAATGCATATTAAGTGGAATAAAAATGGAATTACTACGCATGTACATATAGACACTTCAGAGCCGATTACACTACATATTAAACAAGATGCAGAAACTAGAATTATACGAATTTTAGGCTCAACTGACTTTAATATCTAATTATTTTATCTGGCTATAAATAAACCAGATAATTTGTGCAGAAAAATATAAGATAATTATGAATCCTTTTAGCGCTCCTGTAAAATCCTACCATTAGTATCTACATATAGCATGGGTGTATAAACGCCCTGATACTCTTTCTGCCAGTAGTTTCCCGTTTTCAAATAACTACTGTAGTCAGTAAATTTTAATAGATAGACTGGCATACGGATCATTGTAGGTGGACTATCCAGGAATGGATCGTATTTAAAAAGTGAGATAACTTCAGTATTCCTAGCCAATAAGTAAGAAGCAACTACTGGATATATCTGAGCATTTGGCGCAGCACCTAGAGTTATTTGCAGTGTTGCCTCAAAGCGAGGAAAGCTTGGCGCTATAAAAGGGCAAATTTGATCTAATCTTTGTGGCTGGTATTTGAAAGGATACACACGCCATGTCTTACCCTGATCATTTGATCCTTCAAATTCTAAAGCGAAGCGGTGCTCAGGAAATCCTTGAAATAAAGGATAAGCATTAGCTGTATGAAAGTTAGAAAACCAGCTGTTCAAAGACTTAACCAAGACACTGGGAAACACCTTACCTGAAAGGTCACAAGCAATTACAAAAAAATAGAGCGTTAAAACTGAATGAAATAAAATAGTATAATTTTTAAGATTTCTCAGCGTACTCATTTTACTGTTCTTCAGTGACCTTATATCTGTATGTGACTTAAAATACGTTATCTTACAGCGGTCCAGAACAATCAGTAGCATTTGATCATCTAATAATAGTATACCAAGCGCAATAGCTGTAACATTTAGCCATCCAAAATTGTTAGTTAATTCGATACCAATTTGAAAAATAGTCCAAATAACAAATGCAACCCAGCGGCCTGCCTTACCTCCAAAAATAGCGATTAACGGTGCAACCAATTCTGCAGCAAAGGTGAGGAAATATTCAAACACATGATAAACATGAGGCAAGTGATGATCAATATAACCTAGAAATGTCGGAAATGGTGTAGTTTCGTACATTACATCCATTGCTGTAAAATCTAGCCAATGATGATTACCAGAGGTAAACTTAAATATACCTGGCTCAAGCATTACCCGTATAAGTAACCATCTTACAGCTATAAACCCTGCTCTATTAGGTGCTTGATTTAAGCCCAAACCTGGTCGAAATCCTGATGGAGCAAAAAATATAAACAAAAAAGCTGTTTCGAGTATTAACTGATCCATTTGCGTCGCGACAAAGAAATGTCCCGTCGCTAAGAAAGATAAAAAAGCAATGTAGCATATAAACAGAGCTATTCGCGGATATATATTCAGTGTTAATGCAACTGCAGCTACTATACCACACCAGCCTACTACATTTATAGCCACTAAATTTGATGAAAGCCAAAACAGACTAGGAGCATGTAGTATAGAAATGAACCCAAATGGCTCTTGATCAACTAACATCTTAAAGAATGTTCCTAGTGGAGCAATACCACTGGGTCCAATAAGAGCTTTGCACTCTGAAAGTACCCCAGAAAATACAATCACATATACTAATCCGACTGCACGGATACACAACCAACGCGCAAAAAAATACGTATTATTAGTATTGATACCAAAAAAACTCTTAAGCTCACGCCACATTGCAGTATAATTTCACCAAAAGAGAGTTTCGAGGTAGTAAAACAATAATTAGTATTGTTTGCATTTGTGATAATTGGTCAAGACTTAGAGATTTTCACGAATTTTCATCACCGTAACGATTGACCAATAATTCTAAACTTCTAGAAATAAACTCTAGTTATTATTTAGAGAAAAAAACTCAAAGTATATAAATTGTTCTAATTAATATAAGGTGATGCTTGATGGCATCTTACCCCAAAACACTAACGAAAATGATATCCAGATCACAAAAATATAAACTTACTGTATACTTAGTTGCATCATTTATTTCGTTTATATCTTTCGATAAATTAAAAGCATCCAATGATTATTTAATTGATCATCGTTTTTCGACAAATACTTGGCATTCTCCACTTGGATTACCAGGTGACTGGCATAAACCTATGGTAAGCGACCGCGGTGCACTTCTTTATGATTTTGGCCCCGGACCATATGCTAAACCTAAGACAGTAATAGAATTTGGCGTCTCGGGTGAATCCCTAGAAAATCGCCAACAAATCATTAGCGACGTTCGTAAACCAATTTATACTACTCATCTTAGTAATTCGCATTCAAATGTAGTAATTACAACACTCGCTATACCTCCACTTAATACATCTGCATCTCAAAGTAATTACGGCAAATATGAAAGACTTGATGGCATTAGTGGCGCACTGGGTTGGGCACATCCTTCATGTCGATCAAGTCCTGAATTTAATTCTGTAGCTTGGGGTATTAATCGCCCATTAAGATATCGTCTGAAAGTACAACCAGGTGCATTTAAACGAATCGTGTTAGGTTTCTGTGAAAGCTACAAACCGCGTTTAGGTGAACGCCTTGCGCTAATGCAAGTGGAAGGCGCAACTGATCAATTAGTCGATTTAGCGCTCACCGCACCAATAAATACACCTCAAGTATTTATATTTGAGGCTAAAGACACTAATAATGATGGTTGGCTTGATATATCAGTAAAAGCACCCGTAGGCAGTGATCCTAATACAACACTGGCTATGATAGCTATGTACTCGAATGCTAAAGTAACTCCAAAGATTGACCGTAATGAATTAATCTTAGGCTCAAGAGCAAGTCGTGATCTAGCTGAACTGCGTATTTCATGTGGAGCAGAAATGCTTATGCAGGATGCTAGAACAGATGCAATACAGGCAAGTTTCTCTCCATCTGTAAGTCCTGCCCTAAATATTACAACAGGACGACAACTTGAAATTAATCCATCAGGCGTACTCTCTTTTAATGATCATCCTTTTATAACTTGTAGCCCTAAGGCAGAGAGTATTAGCCATGATGATACCGGTTGGCATATACGATGGGCTTTAGGAACTAAATTAGTCACCGTTTACGTGCTCTCAGGGAATACAACCCAAAATGATGCTAAAGAAGCCCTAAGCTATGATTTTCAAGAAGCTAAATCTCTAGTCAGTAAGCGATGGAATAAAACTGAGGTGCCATTCGGACATTTCCACGTAGGAGATCCTGAAATACAGAATATAGCAGAAAATTCACTGCGTACGTATTACCAAGCTCACGAAATTATAAATGGCCAAGGTCAATTTAATTCGAGCTTTACCCTATATCGTGGACTATGGACTAGTGATGCGATGTACCTCATTGAAGTCGCTGCAATGCTAGGTGACTTTTCTAAATCAAAACAGACACTAGATACGATTTTTTCATTTCAAGATAAGGATGGATTAATAGATGAACTACCACCTTTGGTAATTTATCGCAGTACCCCTGAAGCAATATGGTGCCTAACGAGGTACGCTCGTCTAAGCGGTGACTGGAATTTCGTAAAAAAACATTGGCCTGCTGTTATGAAAGGTATTCAAGCACTACGAACCAAGAGAATAAGTACTTTAAATCAACCTACAGCTTTAAACTCAGGCCTACTCCCGGCTGGCTTTAACGATGGTGGAATCCCTGAAACTACTGCTGAGTATTCATCTATATATTGGACGATAACAGGTTTAAATGCAGCAGCCCAAGCTGCACACAAAATAGGATATCTTTCGGATGCATCAGCAATTGAGCAATTATCAGACTCTTTTACTTCATCGTTCACCCTAGCCGCTAATCGAGATTTTCGAAAAGATAGTTTTGGAAACCAATACCTTCCCGTCAGAGTTGGTATGAAAGGAAATGACCCCTATCCCCAAGTAGCACAATGGGCAGTACTCGAAAACCATCTCTTTGGCTACGGCCTGCCACTTAATGGATCTTTACTAGATGGCACGCTTGCTATGCTAAAGAGCGCTGAAAAGGAAGGTATACCAGCAGGCACTGGATGGATGCCGGAGGGCGTATGGGCTGGCTACGCGGGCTTATACGGCCATTTGCCGCTACTTCGTGGTGATTATACCCATGCCGCTCGAATTCTCTATGCATTTGCCAATCATTCCTCCCCCACAGGCAATTGGGTAGAAGAACAATCACTAATCACGGATGCACCTAAAACATCAGGAGATGAGCCTCACTGCTGGGCTGCAGCCTTATTTGTACGCCTCACTATCTCTATGCTAGCGTGCGAGTACAAAGATACAGTGCACCTACTGCTTTCCACACCAGACACCTGGTTAAAGCCTAATATGGTAAATAGAATAGATTCTCTAAATACTGCCGCAGGACTAATAAGTCTTAACCTTAAAGTTTCAAGTGATGGGCGCACAGCATCACTGAATGTTCATGCACCAGCCCAAGGAAATACAATCCTACATCTCAGTAGCATGAAAGCTTCTGGTTTTCATTTGAACAATTATAGCGATAAAGAAACTGAACTAGTCCTCAAAGCAGGTGGTACAACAAGTTATACCTTTAGTCGCTGATATAATCGGTCACAAATCCTGAGGACATTCAAAGTGATAAGTACCAGAATTCACCTTTATCACAGCGCCAGCTAGAGTACTTTCAGAAATATCGTCGACTGCGATTTTAAGCCCACGCTCTGTTATTTTACTTGGATTTCGAGTAGGTAAATAAACGGATGCATGAGTTCCTTCAGGAATTAAAATATCTAAAGTAAAGAGGCCAGACTCACGTTTCCAGGAAACCCCTATCCTACCATGCACGGAATCATAATGTCCTTTAGCCCATGTTAGTTCAGGTTTATTTAAAATAGAAGGCCGGATAAAAACATGCGCATAACCAGGTTCATTGATATCTGGAGCTATGCCTAGTACATCTTGCATAAACCAAGCACCTACATACAGATAGGAACTATGTAAGGCAGAATATCTAACATTATCCTCCCAGCTCTCAACCATAGTTGTTTCATTCTTAGTTAGAAAGTCTGCCCAACTTGGATAAGTTTTTTGGTTTACCATGGAGTATAGTAAATCATCTCTATGCGATTGCATAAGCGTTTTAAACAGTAAAGCGCCACCAGTAATCCCAGCCCAGATATGCCCATTATGATTAACTAATATTTCAGTCTCGAGTCGTTTCCATACAGCAGCTCGTAAATCATCAGGCGTTACGTCTGTTAATAATGCGAGAGCTAAACACGCTTGAAACCCATTGACGTAACTTGAATCGCGAGGATTGAAATACTTCGCATGAACAGCATGCCTAACTTCAGTAGCTCTTTTTTCCCAAGCCAAACTATCTTTTTCATTACCCAAAATATGAGCAATCTTTGAAGCAATAGATAAATTATATATCCAATAACAATTATTTATAAAATGAGTATCCTCACGTTCGCCGCTGAAATGTTGTCCTTTAATTTCCAAATCAGCTCCAGGCCAGAGCCAATCACCTAAATAATCCCATTGACCTCCCCAGCGCACTAACATGTTAGCGTTAGATTTAGTCTCTAAGAATAATAACCAGTTACTGATGGTTTGGTAATTGTCTCTTAAAATCTGTTTATCTGCATAGGTTCGGTACATCTCCCAAGGCAGATGCACACAAAATCCGCTCCAAATAGGTCCACCACCGCCAAAATAAGTCGGTGCTGTATAGGGTAAATTACCTGCATTAGGTAATCCCTGAGCAACCTGTGCATCTCTCCAATCCTGTGACCACTTAGTGTAAAAAGCACCTAAGTTGTAATTACTAAGAGCGGTTGTTGTAGTAGCATGCGCATCACCTCCATAGCCCATACGCTCTCTCTGGGGACAATCAACAACATAGCTGCCCAAGGATAAGTTTTCAAATGTCCAAAGAGTCACATGATTAATCTCATTAAACAGAGCATTAGAGCACTCAAATTCAGAATTTGAAACGTAGTTAGTCCTTACCTGCCATGCTCGAAAAGCACTCAATGCAGGTTTATAGTTAAGTCCTTTAATAGTAATCCATCTGCCAGTACCATAATTGAAATGGTTCTTAAAGGTTCCATGACCAGACGATCCGATTATATAAGCGCTGTGCAGCCTATGGGTCATTTCAGAGCTTTCTCGCTCCGATAATTGAATATCGATCCGATCACCTTGATTTCCAATTAAGTCTGCTTCAAGCCATCCAGTAAAATTCTGCCCAAAATCAACACGATACACCCCACTCGATATCTCTTTTATTTCCTTTGGTTGAATTGAAATTATTTTTTTATTAGGTTCAGAACGCTCACTTGAAACTATTACTTTAGGATTAAAACAAATAGCAGACTTCCAGTCTAAATCATCAAATTCGAGGGAGTACCAGTTTAGCGCTTCAATTCGTGCATCGTAAATTTCACCCCCATAAAAACCAAAATCCCAAGCGCCCAGTAATTTATTAGGACTTGGGTGAGTTTTCCAAGTGCTATCTGTTACTACCCTTTCAGTAGTTCCATCCACATATTCTATATCACATTGTCCCATGACAAGAGGAGCACGCGGCTTGTCTGAGGTTTCAAATTTAGGGAATATAGACCATCCAGTACCGAGCCAAATTCCGATTATATTATTACCCTGTTTTAAGAATTTAGTTATATCATAGGAAACATAGCGCGCACGCTTCGAGTTATCGGTGACACTAGGCATTAGCACTGAATCACCTACTCTTTCTCCATTTACGTACAACTCTTGGAAGCCAATTGATGCAATACTGGCAATTGCACGTACTGGCACTGCTTTAAGTTTAAACGTTTTTCTGAACCAAGGATCAAAAAGGTTGTTTTCAGTTTTAGGAACTACACCAGCTTTACTATGAAAATCCTCTCCTGTTCCAATCCAACTAGCCGTCCAATAAGATGATTCCAAAACCCCATAAGTCCAGGTGCTAGGATTACTCCAATTAGACCATGCACCTTGAAAATCTTTGTAACGTACTTGCCAAAAACACCGCTTAAGACTTTTGGCATTATCTGCTTGGTAATCTATTTGTGTCGTCTCGGACGACACAACCTCCCCTGAATCCCATAAATCAATATTTTCATCTGCTAAATGCTTAAGACTACTCGCTACTCTAATTTGATATGCTTTTTGGATAACATTACGCTTAGTCGAAGTTACAGACTCTAGACGCCAACTCAAACGAGGATGAACTATTTCAACACCTAAAGGTTCGTTTAAATATTCACACTTTAAATCAACTACATGGACATCATTTGGTGCATGCCTACATCCGAACAAAGCCATGATAAGAGAAATGCCAATTAGGTGACAAAAAGAACGCATAGCAGTAATTCTCACAACACAACTCGATGACATCTAAGTGCTCAATTGTTAACACTAATTTTATTTAAAATGAAGATCATGTAGTATTCTTAACACCCATTCTCCGTTTATACGTACGACTTGGTACCCATACCTCAATATTGGACATAAAAAAGCCCGCAGTGTTAATTGCGGGCTACACCAGAGATTACTGATTTTAGATCAGTAATCTCGATACTAAACGAATATTAGAACGTTAATTCGTTAGTAAGATTCCAGCTCATACGAGTTGATGGGATAGTTCCACCTTCATAGTAAGTCTTATTTGTTAAGTTATATAAACCTAATTGAGTACGCATACGGTATCCTGCGATCTCATACTCTCTGCCAAATGTAGCATCGAATACTGTATAAGAAGGCATCTGCCAGCCACCGTTGAGTGGATTCCAATCCAAACTACGTGAAGCTACACGAACGCTTGAGTATCGCATACCTAAGCTAACTTCTGATCCTTTAAGCATACCTGTTGTGAATGTATACTTGTTAAATGTATTAAAGGTATACTCAGGTACGTTTTCTAAACGTGACTTGTAATAGATATTATAAACAACAGCATTTTGAGCATTCGCCGCTGCATATGCAGCAGTGTAGCGAGGATCAGATACGGTCCTAGCAGTTGGCATATAGGCAAGGTTCATTACAGACTGGAAGTTACGTGTTGGTGTGAAGGTTAAACCAGCAACGCCACCGTAAACGAGATTCTGTACACCTGTTGTACGCCAACGGAATATACGCGTATTATAGTATGGGCTTTGTCCACCTGGATCATTTGGTCCATTGAACAAGGTTGTACTATAGTTCATCGGTTCACTTAGATTGCTCTGCGCATTCGAATCATCTAACTTTTGGTTATCACGGACACCACGGAAGATCGCGAATGTACCCACTAACTTATCATTCCAAAGTGAAGTCTTGATACCGATTTCTTTGTTCAAGCCTGTTTCATTCTTAAGTTGTGCATTAGCACCTTGTCCATGGATAAGGTCCACACCTTGTTGCACTGAAGTAACCTTTGTACCCTTGTATGTAAAGCTACCACCACCATGAGTGAGTGCTGCTTGGATTATATTACCGATGTCACCGTCATAATAACCACCAACATTGCCTGAATTTAAACGGAATGTCTTAGATGTAGTAATATAAAGAGAAATGTCCTTCGTTAATTTATAAGAAGCACCAATCATCCATGAATGACCAACTAAACGATCGAAGTTAGTATTAGCGTAACTTGGGCTATAGTTGTAAGCTGACGGATCATAAGTAACTTGATCTGTCCAAGCATAAGGTCCTGGTGCATACCATGGAAAATTAGCTGTAAGATTCTGACCTGCATCACGGTGAATTTCCTGACGGAAGCCACCAAGGAATGTAAGCTTATCATTCAGCATGTTGATCTCATCATTTAAATACCACGCATTATCCTGCTGCATGTAGCCATCCAGTGATGTTCTATTTTGTGGATAAAGAATTGATACCAATGGATCTGGTTGAACTAACGGATCCCAGCTATTATATACCTGAGCTACCGTTAAAATATTACCGTTACGATCCCGAACAACCTGATTAACAGGTACGTTACCTGTGTTAACATATTGAGCTGGTACGTACGTATTATTAGGATTACCCAATGGATTGGATGCACCTGGAACGTGTGAGTAATCAATAACAGGATTATTAGCCTGATATTGTTGCATATATTTTTGGTAAACAATACCTGCAAAAAGCTTGTCCTTAATACCCCATTTTTCTCCTTTGAAAATAGCGTCTACTTGGTGATTACGACGCATATTGTAGTAACCTGCAGATGCCATTCCGCTAATCGTGTTAAAGGTGTAATTAGCATTAGGAACAGTATTAGCTTCGTAATCGTTGAAATATCCACTCGTTTGTGTGTATACCCAGCGGAAATCCATCCAGCTTGTTGGGGATGCCTCTAACTTATAAGTAAAGGTATTATTGTCGTTATCAGAAAATGTACCGCGACTATGGAAGTTAAAATGCGTATCAGTAACAATGTTACCACTCTTATCTGTATAGTAACCGTTTGGAGAAATAGTGGTGTAGGTAGGAATATTCCAGTTACTACCAATATTACCAGCTGCTACGTTATTTGCGGATGCGCGAACGTCAGCTATCCAATTAGCAACACTTGATAAAATACGTGTTTGATATGCAGCTGGTGTAGCAACACCTGCAGCAGTCATCAAAGCTTGTGTTGGACTCTGGTAAGCTTGGAACCAACCCTTAGGAAAGTACCATGAGCCGTTATTATAATTATAACGGATTTTTTGATACTCGTCACGTAAAGTCATTTTTACTTTACCATTTGCGAAAGGAACAACGACTAAGGAAGGATCAATATCGAAGTTCTTCATGAACTCAAATTCACGTTGACCTGCACCTCTATTTTCCCAACCACCAGTAATACGTAGTGCTGCTTTATCAGATAGCACTGTATTATTATCGATCAATATCTTCTGCTGGTGACTCTGTCCGTAGATATAACTAACTTTGGTAGGTATACGGTTTAAGCTAGCTTGCTTAGGTATAATGTTAATAACACCACCTGGATAGCCTGCACCGTAAAATACAGCAGCAGGTCCTTGTACAACTTCGATACGGTCAACATTGTCTAAGTTGTAATCGGTGTATGTAAAAACACCGTCACGTAAAATTTGATTGATCGTAAATCCACGCATAGTAAAGCCGCCTTGAGGCGTTGAACTATTTGCAGGACGCGCACTAATGAAATTATTATCACCAGATGCACCAGCTGTATAGTGAAGAATATCTGTTAAGTTATTTGTATTAGTATCATGGATGAAATCTTCACCCATAACCTGAATGTACATTGGAATATCTTGGATTTCCATACCTACGCGTGAAGCTGTTACAGCGTTTGTGCGAAGGTAACCATAATCACGTGATGATGCGGTTTCAAATGGAGTAAGTACTGTAATCTCCGCTTTTTCACCTGGTGCCATCGTTGAAGAAATCGCTGACTTGCTCGGGGCTTGAACCGCTGGTTGCGATTGCTCAGCAGGCTGAGTTTCGCCAGATTTAGCACGGATAGCGGCGATCTTTGCTTTGAGCACTGCTTCTTGTTGCTCGAGTTGAGCAAGTTCATCAGATACTGAAGTTTGCGCACTAAGTGCAGAAACTCCGATGGCCAATACTGCAACGATACCGGTGTAGGTAATCATTTTGCTCAACTCTAGTGAGCGGTACTTAATCGATTTCATTTCTTTTATGGGGTCTTCGGGTTGTCTTTGTTCGTCGTCAATTTACTTTCAAGTAAGGCTAAATTAACTACAAAAGGGATTAAAAATAAGGGGTTAGTCTAAATTAATTGTACCTCAGGCATAACCAGCTTTGTGATAAATGCATTTAGTACAATTAGCTGATAGAAAGGGGAATCTATTAGCTTGAAGTACATTACATTGAAAATGTCTCAAAAGAAATGTTATAAATGGTATTATATATGTATAAAATGGTATTTAGAATATATCCATTTTATAGCTCAAATTCTTGCACCCTACCGGTATGGTATTTACAGAACGTTATATATTGTATAATTAATTTTCAATCAATTACTTACATAATATGTAATTATTGTTTAAAACCATATATAATTTATAAATATTACATCTTTTTTCGATTGTTTTGGATTTATTTACTTTTAATGAAAAATTGTTATTTTTTTCATTAAAACCACATTCAATATGTTGAATCGCCATAAATAATTGATTTGGCATTCAAAAGCGTATGTTGCTGGAAACAAGGTTTTGCTAAAAAAATCAGCCAATTTGGCACAACTGCACCCTGGATAATTCCAATATGCGTGATTCCAGTTTATAGCCATTCAAGCTGTAGAATACATACTCATGTTGAATGAATATGATCGTTCAATTTATACTAATTTAGTAAATTAGTCCTCTATACCACATCAAATTAGTTAAGTATGTATCTACCCCGCCCGATAGCCTGCTTTGCAATACTAGTGATAGCCCTAAGCTCTATTACAGCTGAAATTAAAGCATCAGATGATCCTACTGGACTTCTTTTTTATTTATCCGGAGACCATGGAACAACCGCTGATTACTCTGCAGGTAGTAACACAGTACCCAATTTCGATCACGGAATAAGCTCAATCGCTGACGGCGCCAAGTCAGGCGCTTTACGCAGTGGTAATTTAGCAAGCTTAGCTTACTGGGCACCGGGTAATATTTACGCACAGCGCGGCACACTCTCTTTTTTCTTTAGATCCCACACACCTGTTGGACCTACTGCATTTCCTATCTTCCGTGTCGGCTTTGCAGATCACTCCAGTTGGGATATGGTATTTCTTAGAATCGATTACAACGGTCATGGATTTGACGCTTTCGTTACCGATGCAAGTCTTTCACGTATTCGTGTTTCGACTTCACTGCAGCAATTTCCAAATCCTAACACATGGACTCACATCACCTTAAGCTGGGATGAAACAAGAGGAATTCGATTTTATGTAAATGGCGTCCTAGCGGCATCAAAAGAAGTTAAATCAAATTTGAATTTAGCTTTAGATCAATTTGGCCCCAACTCACGTATCATTGCACCATGGCAGGTACAGTCGGATTACAATTTTGTGCGCGGTGAAGATATCGATGAAGTACGCATTTATGACCATATGCTGAGTGACGAGTCAGTGGCTGTCCTGGCGAATAAAACTACCCCTTCTCACTTAGACCAAATTCCTACACGCGATCTAGCTAACTCTATGTGGCAAGAAGAATGGGCACTACGTTATGGCTGGAATCGCTCAAAAGACCTGCCCGCTTATCTTAAAGGCTCAAATGCATCTATACGCAAAGTTGAGATACATGACGCATATGATTTGAAACGTTGGTACTGGAAAGCATGTGATGGTATCCGTGAAACAACTTGGCCAGGCGTGTATAACCGATCTCGTTTACCTGGACGTAATGACTATTTCCAACTTCCTGACTGGGACTGTTATTCACTGTCTGGAAAATCCATCACGTTTACTATGCCTGATGAGCCTTGGAATCATATTGAAATTTCAGGTGCAGCGTACGGTCATCTAACATTACTTGCAGATCCTAAATTAAACCCTTCACACGACACCGTACTCTTCGAGCGACCTGAAGGCCAAGAGCGTACAATTCATACACTCGAAGGCATACACCAAGGTGGAAAAGTTCGCTTTGATAATGAAATGCAAGAGCAGCCTATCGGCGAATTTTGCGCCTATTACATTACAGAATCAAAAGAACCAGAAGGGACTCTAAAACTGTCTTACACGTTAACTGAAGCAAATACGCATACAGAGCCGCTCAATGAGCTTAATGTATTCGTAGAGGGACGTTTTCCTAAAGATGAACAAGCACGAATGCTTGCGCTTCCTGCGGCTGCACCAGTAGTGCAAATACCCCAAAGTAGATCTGACAGTTCAAAGTTGCCAATAGTCCACGTACTACTGCCTTACACTACAAACTCACCTGGCTATGATTTAAATCAAATCAGTGAAGGCTTAGATGGAATAGCCCTAGACCTACCAGCTCTAAACACAAAACCTCAAGCAAACGGTCTTATAGCACTTAATATTCAAGTTAAAGACCCTTTGTGGACTCTGCGCAATATGCTTGATTTTACCTTCAGCGTTAAGCCAGGAGAGTCTAAAACGCTGTGGCTAGATTTACGTGATCGTATCCTACCTCACAATAAAAGCATTTATCTCTCAGTGGCATCATCTAGCCCGAATTTTAGCACACATGATTTAGTAGGTACACACCTACGCCTGATTTTTAAATCCAAAGTTGAAGCTAAAAAAGAGCACGAACTTGATCGCTTCACACAACTCAAAGATTCCTACGCAATGCTCGTAGAAGAGCACCCGAATACAGATAAGCTACATTTATGGACACGTTTCCAAGCAGATCTATTAGATCTAATGCGTGTAAATCCGAATCATTATCCAGGTGCAAACTATTGGGCTGTTAATGACCCTAAAGCACCTGCCGTAAATTTTAATGAGCCTAAAGCTCCAAAAGGAGTTCCACTGTGGGCCTTCCGTCAGGTAGAGGCACTGGGACATGTAAAGTACTTTGCAAAATGGTGGATCGAGAACCGCCAAGTAGAAAACGGTGAATACGGAGGCGGACTTTCGGATGATACAGATCTAACTAACGCTTGGCCAGGGATTGCACTTATGGGATGTATTCCTGACCAAATATCCAAGTCACTGAAGATTGAAATTGATGCCTGCTATCGCCAAGGAATGATCACAAACGGACTGAGCACAATTCAAGCTGACGAGTTACATGGCTATGAAGAAGGATTAAACTGTCTTGGGCAAAATTTAATTCTAAACTACGGAAGCCCTAAGATGCTCGAAAGAGCTATGACAACAGCTAAGCGTATGGAATGGCTGACTGCAACTAATTCAGCAGGTAACCGTTTATTTCAATCGTGTTATTACAATGGACTAAAAATGGCGACTGATAGTGTTTGGGGTTATACCAAATCCTATGAATATTTAATACTACAACCTGAGCAGCTTTTGATAGAATATAATGGAAATTCCCGTGCTAAACAACTTGAACTAGAAATGGCGGATGGGCTACTTGCTCATCGTCATCTGAATTCAGAGGGTCAATATGCACTGCCTGCATCTATTCATTTTATCGACGACAAAGAAGGTGCTACCGCGAGAGGATATTTTCCGTGGCCCTTATTTTGGAGCGCGTACAAATGGACCGGAAATAATAAATACCTAGATCCTATCTTTGATGGAGGTGCAGTTTACCTGGGTAGCGTTAATGCGAATGTTATTGATCTACTTAATTTAAGAAAACGTTGGGCAAATGGTGAATTTTCAAGCGCAAAATATATAGATGCTAGCATACGTCCTAATGATGCCCGCTCGCGCGGACGAACTAACTCTATTGGCAATGGAGATAGCGCCCGCCAAGCAGCTGCAGAACATATGGCTTGGATACTTACAGGTGATAAATCCCATCTTGAAAAATTATATCTGAGAGAACTAAAAGAAATGAATTTAGGGGAATATATCGACACAGAAGGTAGTCTATGGATTGACCGTGTAGGAGTTCCCCATACCAACTTACAAAGGGAACGACTGGGCGGTGTTGCACTTGTAAGAAATGGCACGTTCCCTGGACATGTAATAAGCTGGAATTTTAAAAGCCCAGCAAACGATCAAAGTGTTGCAATCTTAGTACCTCGCTCAACACCGACCTCGTTTAAGGTGATTGCTTACAATTTAGAAACAAGCCCAGTTCAAGCAACAATGACTGGCTGGAATATTGATCCAGGCAAATGGGCTGTAACTCAAGGAACAGATTCTGAGGGTCATGACGAAATAACTTCCTCTTCAACACATAGTCTTGTCTCAATGGGACGTTCACAAAGTATTGAGCTAACTCTGCCAGCACGTGCTACAACAATACTTACTTTTGAGTTAAAAGAAAAAGGAACTCCATATTGGAATCGACCTGACTTAGGCTTAGACCGCGAAGACGTACAAATTAATGGACGTGAAATTAGGGTTAAGATCCATAGCCTAGGTAGTGTAGCAACACCACAATCGAGTATAGTATTCAAAAATACAGAGGGCCGAATTGTATCACGTGAGATTATTCCTTCAATCGAAGCCCCCCTTGACCTTGAACCTAAAACTGCAGAGATATGGCTGACACTACCTGATGGAATGAATGCAACAGGTGGCACAATTGAGATTAATCCCGAACAAAGCGTTGAAGAAATTACACGCTTAAACAATACAGTGAAGCTGTAGTTTCTAGGGAGCTTCAATCACACTATGGTGAAGCTCCTGCGCTGCTAAAGCCCTACGATCAAACTGCACTTCTGAGATAGCACCTTTAAACCAGTATACATGGTTCAAACGAGAACCAATTGCGATTTGGCCTTCTATCATTGGAGAAAAAGGTAAATCAAAACTGAGTTCTTTTTTACCATCAACGTAGCTTGTCATTGTATGGCCATCATACACAAGGCACGCCCAGTGCCACTCATCACACGAATGTGTGTACGCCATATCCAGTAAAGGATGACTGCCTTTATCAGAATTAAGAAAAGTATCCATAGCCCATTGGCCCTTTCCGTTGAGGCGCAACTCTACCATCAAGCGTCTTAGTGCTTTATCTTGTAAATGAATAAAACGCTGAGCGGTTTGTCCTGAAGAGTCAGGCCTAACCAATACTTGAATCGTAAAAGCTGTCGCTCCGGTAAACGGATTTGCATCTGCAGTAATCGAATCTGAAAGACCATTGAACACAGCGCTTAGGTGATGATCAACCATACGGGTTTGTAGCTTACCAAAGAGATGAGTATGCGTATCTGCCTTGACGACAAGATCAGCCACATTCCATATATTTTTATCCAGCTCGGAAGCTCCTAACTGCATGGAAGACAAAACACTCAAGCCAAACAGAATTTTGATTAGATAAGGTGAGGTAAGAGGCATTTCTTATATAAAACTACTCTTAAATTATAGTAAATGCCTGAATCCATGTGAGCTTGCGTGCAGCGACCAGGCACTCAATGCTAACAGATGATGACCCAGCAAAGCAGGCTCACCTCACCTACTGCCATCACCCGTTTTAGCAGCAACGCTAAGCGCCTCTTGGCCATTGATCGCTATATTGGAGCACCGGTTTGCTGGTTACTTACAGGTTTAAGAAATGTAATCAGCATATTCAGAACTAAAAGTTTAGAAAAACCTAGGAGTATCCTCTTTGTTAAACTTGCTGAACAAGGTTCCACTGTCCTTGCTTACGATGCCGTAAGTCGCGCAGTTGCAAAAGTGGGCTCTGCAAACGTCTATTTTTTGGCATTTGAAGAAAATCGTTTCGTGGTGGATTTACTTCAACTTATTCCATACGAGAATGTGTTAACAATCGATACACGTTCACCTTTAGCAATGATATGCAGCTGCTTTAAACGTTTGAAGCAAATCAGAAATCTTAAAATCGAAGCCTGCATTGATATGGAATTTTTTGCACGTTCTTCAGCAATAATTGCGTTTCTTTCAGGAGCAAAACAAAGAGTTGGATTTCATACGTATTTTGGTGAAGGTCCCTACCGCGGCGACTTACTGACTCACCGAATTCTTTATAATCCTCATCTACATACCTCAAAGACATTCTCGAGCCTTGTCTCAGCTCTTGATGCAGATCCAAAACAGTTACCCACTTATGCTCTCGTTGAATCAGAGCTGCGTGCATTACCCGAATTTAAAGCAACTGAGTCTGAAAACAGTAAGATTACAGATCTCTTACGCTCAAATGGAATACCAACGGGCGCCCCACTTGTTTTGCTTAATGCTAATGCAAGTGACCTCTTACCACTACGGCGCTGGAATCAATCTAACTACGTAAGTCTAGCACGTCAGCTCATTGAAACACACCCTGAAATGTACATTGGCTTTACAGGTGCCTTAAGTGAACAAGACCAAATCGAAGCCTTGGTAGCTGAAGTTAAATCAGCGCGCTGTGTGTCCCTTGCAGGCAAGACCAGTCTTCGTGAACTCTTAGTAATTTACAGTATGGCTCATGTATTAGTGACAAATGATAGTGGCCCTGCTCATTTCGCTGCACTCACCACAATTGACACTATTTCTTTATTTGGACCTGAAACACCACTCTTGTTTTCAGCTCCTGGTCCACGCAGCCATCCGCTTTGGGCGGGACTAGCCTGTAGCCCATGTGTAAACGCCTTTAATAGCCGCCAAACAGCATGCAAAAACAATCTTTGCATGCAGGCAATATCAGTAGCCCAAGTCTACACGCTACTCACTTCCCTGTACGATAAGCGCACTCAACCGCGTGCATGATTAAAGCACTTGGCAGTAAAAGTTGGCTTACTGCAGCGCTGAAAATAGGTGCTCTTATAGGATGTGCACTCTGGATTTATTTTCCTGTCCTAGGCGGTCATCCAGTATGGGATGATGGAACTGAGCTATTTAAAAACACTTGGATAACTCAGTCTGCTTTTCCATGGCGTGTTTGGTTTACAGCATCAGGTCCAGACTACCAGCCTCTTAAAACAAACTTGGAATGGATTATTTACCACCTAGGGAGTGCAAACCCATTAATATTCCACAGCTTTTCACTGAGTTTACATTTCTTTTCAGCGCTTCTTTTATGGAAGATATGCGCTAGATTTATCTCAACCTATAGCTGGATTGCAGCTTTAGTATTTATCATTCACCCAATGGCTGTGAGTTCAGTTGCGTGGATGGCTGAACTTAAAAATACGCTATCGCTCCCCTTACTGCTTTTGTCAGCAGATTTTTTCCTAGCTACTCAGGACGATCTACAAGACGGCAGTAAGTTTTCAGTACCAGCGTACATATTTTACTGCTTATCCTTACTGTGCAAAAGTTCAGGAATAATGCTCCCTGGGTTTATCTTACTTTATCTAATATGGAGAAATAAAAAGCTAACCTCAGTAGACGTAAAACATGTAATACCTTTTATTTTTTTCTCAGCCTTAATTGGCTTAGTTACCCTTTACTTACAAGTATCTGCTGCTCTGCCACTGAAAGAGGTAAATACTGGCAATTTAACAACTCACTTACTAAACGCTATTCCAACTTTAGGGAGCTATCTGCTCAACTGTCTATGGCCCGTCAATCTTACAACGGTTTATAGTTCTAGTATGAGCGCCTCAGCGTGGTTAGTAGGCCTTATTTACTGCGTACTGCTAGTTTGGTTTTATAGTAGTACAAATAAAACGTTAAATTCTACAGCGTTTATAGTTAGTTTATTTGGTCTTTTTTTACTACCAGTTCTAGGCCTATTTCCGATGTCGTTTTTACTAATTAGTCCTATAGGAGATCATCTCTGCTATATAAGCTTAGCCTGCTTTTGCATAGCTCTAGTACTTGGTATAAATTTTATTACAGATAAATTTAGTCGCCATTTTAGTGCAGCATTTGTTCGTTACCGCTTTATTGCCTTATCACTCTTTATAGGCATCTTCTTAGCCAATCTAAGCCGCAGCTACGCAAAATCTTTTTTTGATCCACTGAGTTTATGGACAAGATCATCTTTGATTTATCAAAACTCTTGGTTTTGCTTAAATAATTTAGGAGCAGCTCAGTTAAGTGCTCAGACACCAGCAGAAGCCATTATTTCTCTTCGCTTAGCGCACAAAATTAATTCAAGCGCTGCAGAAATAGATATCAATTTAAGTGAAGCCTATTTACAAGTTCGTGATTTTCCACAAGCAGTTACAAGTGCCAAGCAAGCTATAATGTGCGAACCAGACAACGCCTCTGCACACTACAATTTAGCTAATGCACTTGTAGCTGAGGAGAATTTAAATGATGCCGTAGTTGAATTTAAAAAAGCTGAAAAAATCGAACCTAAGACACCTGAATTTCATTATAATCATGCATTGGCTTTGAGTCAGTTGGGTTTAACTAGTCTAAGTATAGCGGAATTTAAAACCTGCATTGCCCTTAATCCGGATGCTTTTGAGGCATATCTAAATATCGCAACTCTAGAAGGCTCCCAAGAGCGGTGGCCCGAAGCAGCTACATATTACGCCTATGCGCTTACTTTAAAACCAGATCATTTTGAGGCTAATTATGGCTACGCAGATACTCTTATGGCACTTAACAAGCCAACTGAGGCGATTAGTCATTACAAAGCGGCTTTAAAGTCTCTACCCACTCATCCCGGCGTTTTAGAGGCCCTAAGACGTGCTGATTTAGCATCTCAAGGGCATTGATCGTATATTCAGGTTTGACGCATCTTGAGGTCTATTAAGACTCTTTATTAATTATTATGAAATTATTTCCCGCTACCTGGGCAACTTTAACCGTACTTACTGTCGCTCAACTGAGTGCTTACTCAGCTCCAATAAAGCACGAGTTTTTAGCCATTGATGAAGGCTTAAGTAACTTAATGCGCGTTGATGAAAACGCTCCGGCCAAAAACTGGCTTGTGCATATCGGAAAAGAACACCCACGTGACATGCAATTAATTGGAAATAATGAGCTCTTAATAAGTCATGATAGTGGCTATTCTGTTTTAGATATCACAAACGGCAAAATGATTAGTGATGTTTCCAAGTATCATGATGTGTCATCTGTACGACGCTTGGCTAACGGAAACACCTTAGTTGTTGGCGTTGATTTTGACTTACCGAAGAAAAACAAAGGAAGTAGCCCACTTGGAGATCCAACAGGACGTCACGTTATTTTTGGTGAATTTGATCCTCAAGGTGCTTTAGTTAAGCGAGCCGCATATGAAGGTGATTATGCACGTCTTGCTCGTGAAACAGCTCAGGGCACTTACCTTGTCGCATGTAACACACTGTATCGTGAAGGTGATCGTGACGGCAACTGGATCAAGGATTTCCCTGTGGACGGCTTTAATCATGCATGGAAGGCCGTTCGTTTACCAAATGGCAACATAGTGATGTCTGCAGGCTACGGCTTAACCTTAAAGGGCGGTAGCTCATTCATGATCGAAGAAGATTCAACAGGTAAAGTCGTTCGTAAATTTGGTTCTAAAGAACAACTCCCAGCTGATGTAAATCCATACTTCTACGGATTATTTCAGGTACTTAAGAATGGAGATATAGTTGTTGCTAACTGGCAGGGTCACAAAGCCGGTCATAATGATTCAGGCCGTCAAATCGTAGAATTTAATCAGCAAAGTGAAATTGTTTGGAGCTGGAGTGATCGTGCGTTTGTTTCATCCTTACAAGCAGTACTTGTTATCGATGGTTTAGATACCACTCAATTCCATGACGAACGCAGCGGTAGCGTTGCTCCTTTAGTCCCTTAAAGGATTAAACACTAATGTAGAAACTAGATTGTAGAAATACCATCTAGTTTATACTAGTTAACGCGCTTAAAAGCACACTCTCTTAAGCCTTAACTTGCTTCTGTTCGAAGTTAGGTAAGAAAACTGTTAACAATCCAATGAGCGGTAAGTAAGCGCAAACGCGGTAGACGTATTCTATACTGGTCTGATCGGCTAGACGGCCGAGTAAAGCGGCGCCTAAGCCTCCCATACCAAACGCGAATCCAAAGAACAGCCCTGAAATAAGCCCTGTACGGCCAGGTAATAATTCTTGAGCATACACAAGGATGGCCGACATAGCAGAAGCTAAAATAATTCCTATAGGCACTGTTAATATTACAGTCCAAACAAGATTCATGTAGGGCAAGATAAGTGTAAAGGGTGCTACCCCTAAGATAGAGGCCCAAATCACGTATTTTCTACCAATTCGGTCTCCCACAGGTCCACCGATAATCGTACCCGCTGCAACCGAGAAGAGGAAAATAAACAAAAAAACTTGAGAGGTCTGCACACTGACACCGAATTTACTAATTAAGTAGAATGTAAAATAATTCGAGAGACTAACTAAGTAAAAATATTTTGAAAAAATGAGTGACATCAAAATCAAGATCGAAAATATCACCCTGCCCCGTGATATTCCATGGGGTAAGTGTATATGCTCTTTTTTTCCCGTTTTTTTAAGTTCAATAAGATGGTCTCGGTACCACTGCCCTACTTTCGATAAAACAATAATACCAATAAATGCGAGTATGGAGAACCAAAGGACATGCAATTGGCCATGAGGAATCACAATAGCAGCTGCCAATAATGGGCCTATGGCAGAACCAAAATTACCACCCACTTGAAACAGCGATTGCGCAAAGCCGAATTTACCTCCTGAAGCAAGTTTAGCTACGCGGGAAGCTTCTGGGTGGAAAACAGCAGAGCCAACACCAATCATGGCTGCAGCGATAATTAGATATCGGTAGTCTGAGGCAAATGCTAGCATGCCAATACCAACGAGTGTGAAACTCATTCCAGCAGCCAAAGAAAATGGCTTAGGCTTAAGATCAGTGTAAATACCTACAAGGGGCTGCAATAACGATGCCGTACACTGGAACGTAAATGTGATTAAGCCTATTTGTGCAAAATTAAGATTAAAGTTGTTCTTAATGAGAGGATAAATTGACGGCAGGATAGCCTGGATCAAATCGTTGAGCATATGCGATACGCTCAAAGCGATCAAAATACCCATGACCGTCTTCTTGTGATCAATAGTTGCTGCAGGATTAGGTGCGGATGGCTCTTTACTCATTAAATGTTTGAGTCCGGCACATTTTGATTCACTTGCCAAGCTTCAGAAACAATTCCACCTAGGCAGTGACGCCTAGGTGGAAAACAACACACACAAAATATAAACTATTAAAAGCTAAAGGTTGTCGTTAACACAAATTGTGAAGGATCGATAATACGGTAGTTGTAAGGAGTACCGTCTGGATTAATAGCAGTTGGACGTATTGTAGCCATTTGGAAAGCGTTCAATACGTTGAACTGTACACGCAATCCAACTTTACCACCATAAACTTTCGTATTGTAAGCAAAGAGCATATCACCTGCGAAACTTGAAGGATCATAAACTGGCTTATTTACGTCTAAGTTTCTAACAATACCATCAGCATCAGGTGTTGCAGCCTTATAGCCAATGACACTCTTATCATTCCAACGTAATGTACCACCGATGCTAAAGTTCTTAAAAAGACCTTCTGTAAAACGGTAAGTACTCAGTGTCCTCCATGTATATTTCTTTACCTGTGGATTAGATTTACCCAATAAAGCTTGGCTGATGTGGATAGGAACAGATACAGAAGCTGTATAAAAATTCTGCGCTGTTTGAGTTGTATATCGCGTATCCGTCCAGAAATAGTTTCCAAGACCATCGTTTGCAGCTAACCAAGTAGGCAAACGCAAATCAATGAAATCACTGATATCTTTTTCGAGAGCTGTTTGAATAGCCTCTGTTTTAGCTCCCGTGAATTTAAAGCTCCAATTGTAATTAGGATTATAATCTACCTGTAATTCAGCACCTTTAGATTCAGTATTATCTACACCACGAAGCGCCGCCCCATTGTTATAATCATTTATAGATTTTTGTAAAAATCCAGGATACGCCGTCCATGTATTAGCAAGCGCAATCGCAGCTGGATCTGCTACATTAGTAGCTAACTTAGCAGCCGCAGCATTAAGAGCCCAATAGTTAAACGAAAAATGGTCAGCAGAGGTAAGCGAATTAGTTTCCATACGTATAATACGTGAACCGATTGTAGAATCAGAATTACGATTATTGATAACCGAGGTCTTATACGTTGATAAACGAATCACTAACTTATTATTAAATAATGAGAGATAACCTCCTAAGTCCTGCCCATGTCCATATGTATTTGGTAAGGCTACATCGAATAAATCAATTGCTGGCGGTTGTGGTACAAAGCTAGCTGATTTATCAGCAAATAAACCAAGCCACTTTGTTGGTTTAACCACAAGACTAAGAGTGCGTGTATACCCTTGGCCATTTGTCCAAGGCAACCAGGTACTTATAGGTCCAATATCATATAATCCTGTGTTACCGTTAATAACAGCACCGTTGGAATTACGTGTACGATTAAAGTCATTTCTTAAACCACCCGTAAATACTACGCGGTCATCAAAGAAAGAACTTTGATCAACAATTCCACGGGAATTAATTTCCTGACGTGTTTGACTCGTTACATATGGTGACATGCCAAATGCAGCAGGTTCACTAATCCAACTTCCAGTAGTTGGATTATTATAATTCAAATTAAAGGTTCCTTCTACACCTGACTTAGGAGCGGCGTATCCTTTAGTAAAACCTAGCGATCCAGTCGGTCCGACATAATACCGGTAAGTTGGACGATCCAGGGCAGCACCATTTGTAAAATTTAATGCACCTGCAGTTAACCAAGCGTGATTTGTATCAATGATTGCTTCACGGTATCGGAACGTTCCAGTTGTGATCTTACGACCTTCGTAGTAGGCAAGCAGTTTATGCTCACCAAACCAGCGCATTATTCCCTTATTGCTGGTCAGCTTCTTAAAGTTTAAATCATAGGTAAGCTGAACTTGAGTATTGTCATTATATTCTGGGCTACGAAAAATTGTGGGCTCAGTGACTTGGTAAAAAGGTCTTAAATAATATGGATTTGTACGACCATCTAAAAGGTACTGATTAATATCAATTTCAAGTGATGGTGGATTTACAATGTTACGATTAAAAGTATCAGATGCCTGTAAATTAAATCCCGCACGGAAGTACAAATCAGGAAGTAACTCTTGCTCGATACTCGCTGTGTAAATTGAGGCATGGTCATAATTCCAATCAGCCGAAACGGCGTTGATTGCAGACCAGTCATAGAGAGCCTTATTACTAATACCAGGCACTTGATATAGCGTTGCAGCATTAACATTGCCGCGTTGAATTAAATTACCGCTACCTGCCATCATACGCTGATTGCTCGTAGTTGCCGCGTTAGGATTTGTAGTCGATGCAGCACGATTAATTTCCCAGAGCTGCATAGTACCGCCATCAATATACATACTTGGTCGCGTATAATTTGTAGCATTAGCATAGATGCCTATAGGTAGAGCACCCGTAGTTCCAGGAATACCAATTTCAGTAGACGTGTACGGCACTACATAAGATTGTCCATTAACAGATGCTGTCCACGTGAGCGGATTCCAGACAGGTTTACCATCTGTTAACCACTCTGATACGTCATCACGAGGTGTTAAAAAATTAGGTGTCTGGCGTTTTTGCTGATAATGCTCCCAGCTTAGATTAATACGAGTTTTTTTAAAGGGCTTGAAAATCAGATCTCCATATAGACGCTTGGTAAGATCGTATGAAGGCTTACGAACAAACGCATTGCTCATATCAATTGCAGCAATACGAATTGCTAATTCATTCTTTAGAATTACGCGGCTAAAATCGATCGTGGATTGATGACCACCGTAACTATCAGCACGTAGGGTCAACGTATTTGTATTACGTGTAAGATTGGCGACGGCGCGATTAAGATTCACCGATCCTGATGGATTACCTAAACCAAATAATGTTGAATTTGGACCGCGACTAATTTCCACAGACTCTAAATTGTAACTATTAATTGGTATACGAGCAGTCATCGCAAAGTTATCTATCATCATGTTTGGTGAACCAACGCCACGCACACGAACAGCTGTCTGAGGAGAGCTCTGAATTGCATCGTTAGTAGTAGCATTGCTCAGCTGCGAAGTGAAATCGTAAGTGCCTTCCGTGTTAGATTCATAACGGAAAATATCATTAATATCGGTCGATGCTGTATCTAAGAGCTGTTGTCTTGTAACAACGGTAATTGATGCACCCAGATCTTCTACTTTTGAATTAATACGCGTACCAGCCATTGTGTTCGATGCGTAGTAGCCACTGTCCTTTTCTGAAGCTACTTCGAAAGGCGTTAAAGTAACAACATCCTGACTTTGAGTAGCAACCGACTCGGTCGGTATCGGCTTAGCAGATTGAACAGTAGTTGTTGTTTGATCAGCCGCTACTTGAGCGTTTAGACTGGTACTAAGTAGCGCAATCTGACTTAAAACAAGTGCACTAAGGACTCGACTATAATACGTTGTATGGGAGGTCATAAACAATCTTGGGTGTGTTAGGTAGTCTGAAAAGCGGTGAAATAATTTCTGAAGATATAGGGTTTTGGACTAAAGGAAAGTTCCACTAGCATAAGGGGTTGAACTATAACACTAGAAATAAAGTCTGTTATTTTTGCAGCAATGGAACCTAATTCGGACAGTCCGATCATGTGCAACTTTACTAGTTATTGTACGTCTTTTTAACGGTAGCCAAAGTATTCTCACCGATTTAAACCGATTTAGAAGCATTCACTTGATTAATAATTATTATAATTAGCTCATGTTACGCACTTTGAAAAGAGCTTGTAAGAGTGTGATGCAGATAATCTGGATCACCCTATTATCTTTATCAACAAGTAGTTATGCTGAAATTACTTCTAGCATACCCACAGAGACACATACCGGGGAACTTGCCTTTAGCCTACTCCCACGTGGATTCCAGAAAAATCCAAGAATTTATATGACAGTTATTACCGAAATGTCTGAATTAGGTAAAAAAATAGCACCGCCTACTTCGGACAGTCCGGTTTATTACCTAGCTCAGACTACTGGTTATCATGATGAAGGTGAGGGAGTAACAGGTGAAAAACCTATGCCGGTTGCAGATTTAGAGTCTAAGCTTAAGCAGTCCCTAGCAGTCAGTCATTTCTTACCATTTACAAAGCAGCATAAAGCTACACAGGTGCTGATCTTTATCTGGGGCTCACATAATACTCTAAATCAAGATACAACTACTCAAGCGCTTGCTCTCAACGATGGTGACTTAAGTCAATCTGGCGCAGCTAATGCTAACGTTGCACGTAAAAATCTTCTCTCAAGAGCAGCTCTAGTAGGTGGTATTCGTTTTGCCCATGACTTGGAAATTGCTCTTAATAAACAGGACTTAAATCAAACTACAGGCATAAAAAGTTTTGTTCAAAGCCCACTCGAAAAATTTATGGACCGAGACGACAAGACACGTGAACTTGTTGAGCAAGCTTATGATGATTGCTATTACGTTGTTGTCTCAGCATATGATGGAGCAGCATTAGCACATGGTAAAAGACAACTGCTCTGGAGAACTAAATTGACTACAAATTCGAGAGGCTTAGCGATGAGTATGTCACTACCAGTATTAATAGAAACTGGTGCTCATTATTTTGGTAAGGCTGACATGGAAGATGCAGCTACGCTTGAGCGAAACGCAATTGCGGAGGGACAAGTTAAGGTGGGAACACCTGTTCAAGTCAAAGACAAGATCGAACCTAAGCCATGAGTTCTCCTACGATACGTTCTTTAGCTAAGACACTTAATATTTCACGCACGACCGTTTCTGACGCGCTAAGAGGTTCTCCACGGGTCAGACCCGATACAGCGAAGCGTATTTGGGAAGCAGCAAATGCAGTTGGCTATAAGCCAAATCCTCTCGCTGGAGCTTTGATGTCAGAAATACGACGCTCTCAGGGGAAATCCTTTAGAGGTGGCCTAGCTGCAGTAGATTTAGAGGAACCAGAGCGCCCCAATTTAGGCAAGCGTTTCCATGAAGCCCTAGTAGAAGGGGCAAAAAAGCGTGCCGCTGAATTAGGCTATAAATTACAACCATTTCTCATTAGCGAAAAAGGAATTCAAGTATCTCGCTTAGATGCAATTCTTCAATCACGTGGGATACAAGGCGTACTCTTACAACCTTCCTGGCGTGATCCCGATCTTTCAAAATTAGACTGGTCGCGTTACTCCGGTATTTATACTGATTATATTATTGAGCATCCCGCTTTACATGCTGTTTGTTGCGATCACTACAGGTCACTCCTAGACGTATTAAATCGCTTGAAACGCCTTGGCTACACACGTCCTGGAATATTTCTACAAAGTCACCAGGACGATCGCCTTCAAAACAGATGGAAAGCAGCATTCTTAGCCTTTCAGGGAAATAATCTAATTGATTTTCATGTTCCCGCGTTAGTCACCGAACAATTTTCTAAAACTACATTCAAAGCATGGCTTAAGAAATATAAACCCGATGTTGTCTTAGGTCATTATGCACCGGCAATAGACTGGATAAAAGAATGTAATTTAAAGGTTCCTGAAGAGGTCGGGTTTTTTTGTTTAAATCTTACCCAAGTCGACACCCACCAGTGTTCAGGCCTAGATCTACAACCACGGCTCATTGGTTCAAGAGCCGTAGAGCTCCTCATAGCACAGCTGCAGCGCAATGAACGCGGAATACCAGAAAAAGCTTCCACAACTATGATTGCAGCCCAATGGATTGAGGGCCCTACATTAATTTCTAAACTCATCTCTTAATAAAATCAGACTGTCCGACTTAACAACATTGTGCTCTTTATCAAAAATAGCTAAAAACTGATAATTGATCTTTTACTACCCCCTATGAATAATAAACAATTAAATGCAGCGCGCATTGCACTTGAAGATTTTGCAATTGAAATTCCCAGCTGGGGTTTTGCTGACACAGGAACACGCTTCGGCAAATTCTTCCAAGATGCCTCAGCTATCGATTTAAACGATAAGCTAGCAGATGCAGGCCACGTAAATAGATTAACAGGCTGCTGCCCTACCGTAGCTGTACACGTTCTTTGGGATTTCCTGCCTGGTATTGATCCTAAATCTGTTGCACGTCTTGCCTCTAAGCACGGAATCAAAATTGGTTCAATTAACCCTAACCTATTCCAAGATCAGGAATACAAATGGGGTTCGCTCACACACCGTGATCCCGCCATCAGACAGCGCGCACTCGCTCACTGCAAAGATTCTATCAAGATCAGTCAAGCCGTAGGCAGTGATTTAATTTCACTGTGGTTAGCTGACGGAACTAATTACCCAGGTCAGGAAAGCATCAGAGATCGTAAGCATGCGTTAACCGAGAGTCTTCAGGCGTGTCACGCAATGCTTGGTAAAGACCAAACTCTTTTGATTGAGTACAAGCCATTTGAACCAGCATTCTACGCAACAGATATTGCAGATTGGGGCATGGCCTACATTCACTCAAAAAAAGCAGGTAAAAAAGCTAAAGTACTTGTCGATACAGGCCATCATTACTCGGGACAAAATATAGAGCAAATTGTCGCATTTTTACTCGATGAAGAAATGCTCGGCGGCTTCCACTTCAACGATCGCAGGTATGCTGATGACGACTTAACATTTGGATCTATTGATCCCTATCAAGCATTTCGTATTTTCCATGAAATTCACTCTTACGGAGCTGATCACGGAAAGATGCCAAACATCGCTTACATGATTGATCAGTCTCATAATGAAAAGCCGAAGGTTGAAGCGACTCTTCAAACTGTAATCATGGCTCAAGAGCTTTACGCAAAGGCAGCAATCATAGATCATAAAGCACTCAGAAAGGCCCAATCCAATCATGATGTAGTTGCCGCTGAGTTAATTCTTAAGGAAGCCTTCTTTACAGACGTGCGCCCAGCTATCAACGCATGGCGTAAGAAAAAAGGTCTGCCTATAGATCCTATTGCTGAGAATCGTAGGTCTGGCTATGAAACACGTGCAGCTGGTGACAGACGTAGACGTCGTGAAGAACTTAATTTATCCCGCGGTGGTAGCTACGCCTAAGGTTCGGATTCATAGAGTTTACTTATTACCACTTCGACCATGAAAAGACTTGGCTTTGTTATGACTGTTAACCCAAATCAGTTACAGGAATATATCAAAAGGCATAGTCCAATATGGCCTGAACTTGAACAAACTCTAAAGTCCCACGGCGCCCACAACTACTCCATATTCCACGATCCAAAGACCAATCAACTCTTTGGTTACGTAGAAGTAGAAAATTTAGAGCGCTGGAATCAAGTAGCTTCTACTGAGATATGTAAAAAGTGGTGGGCTCATATGAGTTCAATCATGCCATCTAATCCTGACAATAGCCCAATAAGTGACTCACTCAATGAAGTCTTTCACATGATATAAGTCCAAGTACTTTTCAGTGATTTAAGATATCGAATATGTGATTGTAGGTATCTGACGGTCCGATGTAGCGAAACTTGAGAAACAGCCTTTTCTTTCAGTTAAATTAAGAAGCCAACCCCATTTATTTTGCTTCTGTAATGAGTAGTTAAACCCGCATTCTAATATGTTTTCTTACAGATTTACTCTACTGTATATCGTTAGCTTTGTTGCATGTTATGCAACAGAACCAAATTCACAAAAATCAGAATGGGATTTTTGCTTCAGTCAAAACCCAGCTCAAGATTCAAGTATCTTAATTTCATCAAATGCAGCTTACTCAGATAAACTAGGCTATGGTTTTGAAACAAATACTCCACTAAATTTTGTTACACGTCAGACTAGTAATTCAACTATTGCGCATTTTGTTACAGCAGAAAAACCATTCTTTTTCTCAGCACGCGTTGCAGAGGGTAACTACCGTGTAATTGTAACGTTAGGCGATTCAGAAGGTGAATCGATAACAACGATTAAAGCCGAAGTACGAAGGCTTATGCTTGAGCGTACACTTACTACAAAAGGACAGTCACTTACACGTGAATTTATTGTTAACGTGCGATCGTATCACATTTCTGACAAAGTCGACGTAAAATTAAAACCTCGGGAGAGAACTACAGAATTATGGAATTGGGATAATAAGCTTACTCTGGAATTTAATGGACCTAGACCATGTATAGCTCGTCTTGAAATTATCAAGATAGACACGCTACACACCATATATCTAGCAGGTGATTCAACAGTATGTGACCAACCACTAGAGCCTTTCGCAAGTTGGGGACAAATGCTACCTCGGTTTTTTAAACCAACCGTTGCCATTGCTAATCACGCTGAATCTGGTGAATCGCTGCGCAGCTTCATCGGGGAAAAACGATTAGCAAAACTTGATACCCTACTTAAAGAGGGAGACTTTTTATTTATTCAGATGGGACATAATGATCAGAAAGAAAAAGGCTTAAACGTAGGTGCATTTACGACTTATAAAAAATCACTTGAACAGTTCATTGCATTAGCACGCTCCCACCACACTACCCCAGTTCTAATAACGCCGATGAACAGACGTACCTTTGACTCCGAAGGTCGTGTAACCAATTCGCTACTCGATTATCCGGCAGCTGTACGCCTTGTTGCTAAAGAACAAGCCGTTGCACTCATCGACTTGAACGCAATGAGTAAGATTCTTTACGAAAACTTAGGACCTGAAAAAACTAAACTTCTTTTTCCTATGGTTCGTGGTCAACTGGAAGCAACTCATCATAATAATTATGGCAGCTACGAACTAGCTAAATGCATTATACAAGGCATACGTGATAATCACTTATCAATTTCGGATGCTATCCTGGATAATCTACCTGCTTTTGATCCAATACATCCCGACATCTACGGAACATGTGCACTCGATCAAAGTCCCTTTGTTTCATCTGAAAAACCCTACGGAAATTAAGTTATGTCTAAGTTACATACGTATAGTTACTCGTTTATAGCTACTTTAATCATCTCTTTATTCACTGCCCTGAGTACTACTCACGCACAGAGTAATTCACTAGGCTCTAGTGGAACAGTACGTGCAATAACCTCATTAGATAATGATTGGAGGTTTATCCATGCAGATACTCCAGGTGCAGAAGTAAGCAGCTACAACGACTCAACGTGGCGAACACTGAATCTACCCCATGATTGGAGTATTGAAGGACCATTTGATAAATCTAATCCAACTGGAGGCGCAGGCGGATTTCTTCCTGCAGGAACAGGCTGGTACAGAAAGACATTTACTCTGGATAGCTCAGAGGCTGATCGTAACACTAAGCTGAGTATTGAATTTGATGGTGTGATGGCTAACAGTGACGTATGGATTAATGGTTATCACCTAGGTCAAAGACCTTACGGATATTCGAGTTTTTCCTACGAACTAACAGGTCACCTCTTAGCTACAGGTGAAAATGTAATCGCTGTACGTGTCGACAATTCAGGACAACCCGCTTCCCGTTGGTATACAGGTGCGGGCATTTATAGACATGTTCGTTTAGTACGTACAAGCACAGTTCACTTAAGTCATTGGTCAACGTTTGTGGCTACAGTAGATGCTACAACTAACTTAGCACACGTAAAATTTTCAACCCAAGTAGCAAACGACTCAGATAGGAATCACATTTCAACAGTAATTTTTGAGCTTAAAGAAAGTAAGACTCACAGATTACTTTCTTCAGTAAAATCGAAGTCGGTTTTAATATCATCACATAGTACGCAGAACTTTTCTGAAATAATCGCAGTTGAAAACCCTAGCTTGTGGTCACTTGAAAACCCTACCCTCTACATAGCAACAACACGTGTTACTACAGATGACGATTCTAAATCACTTGATAATGAAGATACAACTATAGGAATTCGTACTTTTATTTTTGATTCAGAAAAGGGGTTCTCTTTAAATGGTAAAAACTTTAAACTCAAAGGGGTTTGTTTGCATGCCGATGGAAGTGCGTTTGGTGCTGCAGTACCACAAGGGGTCTGGGAATTACGCCTTAAGGCCCTTAAGACTATTGGCGTTAATGCAATCCGTACTGCTCATAATCCTCCAGCTCCTGAATTTTTAGACCTATGTGATCAACTTGGTATTTTAGTAATGGATGAAACATTTGACTGTTGGACCATAGCAAAGAATCCATTTGATTATCATTTATATTTCGAAGCATGGAATAAAATCGATGCTCAAGATATGGTGCTGCGTGATCGTAATCATCCGAGTATTATATTGTGGAGTGCTGGCAATGAAATACATGACACACCAAAAACACAATTAGCTCACCGTATCCTATCTGATCTAGTCAATGTAATCCATCATGCTGACCCTACTCGTCCAGTCACTCAGGCTTTATTTAGACCTAACGTAAGTCATGATTACGACAACGGGCTAGCAGATTTACTCGATGTTGTAGGAACTAATTACCGCTTCAATGAACTGTTAGCAGCACATGAAGCTAAACCAACGCGTAAAATTATCGGAACAGAAAATGGACACGAATTACCGGCCTGGCTGGCAGTACGTGATAATCCAGAATACTGCGGTGAGTTCATTTGGAGCGGAATTGACTATCTAGGTGAGTCCAGAGCATGGCCTATGATTGCATCAGCTTCTGGTCTACTTGATCGTACTGCATATCCTCACCCAGATGGCTCAATATTCCAAAGCTGGTGGTCAGATACCCCATCTCTTTTTGTTGCACGAAGGGTTGCCCCTACACCACAGCGCCCGACCGATCCAGGTTACGAAACAACTCCTACTGCGCGTAGGCGTGTTAAAGTACTTTGCTCAGATTGGAATCCAAAATTACCCACCCCTCACATTGAGTCTGTTGAAGTCTATAGTAATTGTGAAGAAGTTGAACTCTTCTTAAACGAAAAGAGTCTAGGTACTAAATTAAAATCCAGCGACCTAAGTCCACGACTTTGGAAAGTTGAATATACTCCAGGCAAACTAGTAGCAGTTGCTAGAAATAACGGCAAAATCGTTTCTCAAAATACTTTAGCTACAGCAGGAAAACCAACACACATTAAGCTCAGTGCAGTACGTAGTACGATAACACAAGGATCAGATGATAAGGTTATCTGTGTAAGCGCTGAGGTAACCGATGATCAGGGAGTTGTTGTACCTAATGCAGATAACCAGATCAAATTCAGTACAAATAAGTCAGGTTTAATAACTGCAGTTGATAGTGCAGATAATTCAAGCCACGAAGCTTTTCAGACTACAGATCGTAAGGCCTACGAAGGACGTTGCGTTGCCTATGTAAAACAAAGTGGCGCTGAAAATGGCCCCATCGTAATAAATGCAACTTCTGATGATCTAGCACCTGCAAGATTAGATATAAATGCACCTTAATGTTCTTTAATAATCGGAAATTTCTCTACTTAGGACTCCTTGCTACACTGTTAGCAGATGTAAGCTATGCTCAACCACCATCGGTTACTTTGCCCCAGTGGACCAAAAATTTAGGAGCACATCATTCAACTAAATCATTTAGTATTTCTGCTAATCGTTTAGGAGCTGTGGGTGATACAGTCACGTTTTCTACCCACGCGATCCAAAATGCCATCGATGAGTGCTCAAGTCATGGCGGAGGAACTGTAACCTTAGAGCCTGGAAAGTATCTTACAGGAGCTCTCTTCTTAAAAAGTCATGTACGTTTGGAGATTCAAAAAGACGTGATCTTACTCGGTAGTCAAACTCTGGGAGATTATCCTATCATTAACACGCGAGTAGCTGGAATTGAAATGCCCTGGCCAGCAGGACTTATTAATGCAAACAATGTTGAGGACGTTGAAATTACAGGTAGCGGTACTATAGATGGACAAGGTGATATCTGGTGGAAAAAATACTGGGCTCTACGCAAAGAATACGATCTCCAAGGTATTCGCTGGGCAGCTGACTATGATTGTCAGCGAATACGCATGTTTGTAGTATGGAATTCTAAGAATGTAACTATCTCTAAACTCAATTTACGCAGATCTGGATTCTGGGTTGTTCAAGTTACATACTGCGATCAGGTCACTGTGGATGGCATTACAATCAGCGATAATGCTATTATTAACGGCGTAAAAGCTCCGAGTACCGACGGTGTAGATATTGATTCATCAAGTCATGTACTTGTGCAGAACTGTGATATTGATAATAATGACGATGATATATGCTTAAAAGCTGGTCGTGACTTTGATGGGCTACGTGTGAATAAACCTACTGAGTATGTTTTAATTCGTGACAATATATGTAGACGTGGCGGAGGTGTTGTATCCTTTGGAAGTGAAACCTCAGGTAAAATTAGGCATATTGTAGCGGATCACAATACTGGCATCGGAACTAGCGAGGGTATTCGCTTTAAAACCACCCATACCCGTGGGGGTTCAATTGAAGACATTCTTATCCGAGACATAACTTTAAAAAACGTTCCTAGAGCCTTTACCTTCACTTTAGATTGGAACCCAAGCTACAGTTATGCGGAAATTCCATCTACTTTTAAACAAGTCCCTGCCTATTGGACTACCCTAGCAACACCAGTACTTCCAGTCGAACGGGGTTATGTTTTAATTAAAGACATTACCTTCTACAATATCCATGTCAGTAATGCTAAACGTATTATATCAGCAGCAGGGATGAAGCAAAAATTATTAGGTGCTATTAATTGGCAGAAAATTGATGCAGAAGGCGCTGAAGCGGGAAGCGTCTCGTACGCGGAAAATTGGTCTATGTCTGATGTTCACTTCAAAACCAAAGACGCAAAGCCTCTTAGTTTAAAATTTAGTCAAAATATTGATTCCCCGCTTGTGACTCTCCAATAAAAAACTACGCTTTAATTATGACCCCAAACCCCTTCCTAGGCGTTATATTCCACTGGCTCGGCGGCTTAGCCTCCGGCTCTTTTTATGTGCCCTACCGTGGCGTTAAGAAATGGTCATGGGAAACCTACTGGTTAGTCGGTGGTGTTTTCTCATGGATTGTTTGCCCATGGATATTGGCGTCGCTACTGACTAATGATTTATGGCATGTCGTTAGCCAACAGTCACCAAGTACGTTATGGTGGACCTATTTCTTTGGTGTACTCTGGGGTTTCGGAGGACTTACCTTCGGTCTTACGATGCGCTACCTAGGTATGTCACTTGGTATGGGTGTGGCACTAGGCTACTGCGCTGCTTTTGGAACACTCCTGCCTCCGATTTTTAAATCTATTATTCCTACAATTCCTGTAGCACAAACGATTGGTCAAATTGCATCCACTACAGCAGGCCAAGTAACGTTAGCTGGTATTGGCGTATGTATGTTTGGAATAGCTATTGCGGCACTTGCTGGCTTCACCAAAGAACGTGAAATGCCTGAAGCTGATAAAAAGAAAACAATTGCTGAGTTTAATTTTAAAAAAGGCGTACTCGTAGCAACTTTCTCTGGCATTATGAGTGCATGTTTTGCCTTTGCTCTCACCGCAGCAAACCCGATTGGTGAAGCTTCACTTGCAGCAGGTACAAATAAAATTTGGTCAGGCCTTCCTAAACTAGTCGTTGTACTATTAGGCGGTTTTACAACCAACTTTGTTTGGTGCGTAATTTTAAACTTTAAGAATAAAACAGGTTACCAGTACACCGCTTCAGTTGCAAAACCTGAACATGCAGGTTTACAAGCTTCGGGAAGTGAGCACGGTGGAGATGTTGCAGGCAGTTTAACTGAAATAAATCTAAACGTTCCTGTATTAAAAAATTACATCTTCTCTGCACTTGCAGGAACGACCTGGTACTTTCAGTTCTTCTTTTACACAATGGGCGAAACCCAGATGGGCAAATTTGGGTTCAGTAGTTGGACCCTTCACATGGCGAGTATAATAATCTTCTCAACGATGTGGGGTTGGATTCTTCACGAATGGAAGGGTTCAAGCCGTAAGGCCCATACATTAATTGCAACAGGTATCGCCGTATTAATTATTTCAACAATCATAGTAGGCTTTGGAAATTACTTAGGAATTTCTAAATAAGTTAATCCGTTTACGTAGTCTATGATAACTAACCTTCTCTTTAGGCGGCTATCGCCATACTTACTGCTCATTGCTTCACCGCTTTATGCTGCAACCCTATCTCCTGTAGATTACGGTGCAAAGTGTGATGGTATAACCAACGACGCTGTATCAATTCAAAAAACAATTGACGCAGCTGCCGCTCAAGGAGGAGGCATAGTTTCCATACCCGCAGGACATAAACTGCTATCAGGCTCGATACTGCTTAAATCAAACGTTTTCTTAAATCTAGAACCTGGCTCAAAACTTATAGGAAGTATTCATCCTGAAGACTACACAGACTCTATTTTTATTCAGGCGAAACATGCAGAGAACGTAGGCATTACAGGTCCAGGTGAAATCAACGGTCAGGGCCTATTGTTTCTAGGTAAAGAAGGTCAATATATTTACGAAAAGAAACCATGGCGCCCTCGCTTAATTCTTTTCGAAGATTGTAAGCGTGTTAAGATTAGCGATGTCAGCCTGCGTGAGGCTGCTTTCTGGTCATTACACTTAGCAGGTTGCGATGACGTTTCAATTCGCGGCATTTCAATTAAAAATAGCTTAAAGGCCCCCAATTGTGACGGCATAGATCCCGACCACTCCCGCAATATCCGCATCTCTGACTGCTCTGTTGAATGCGGTGATGATGCAATCGTAATTAAAACAAGTCATGAATTTGCTAAGTACGGACCTTGTGAAAATATTACAATTACACACTGCGTCTTAACAACACATGACTGCGCTCTTAAAATTGGTTCCGAAACCGTAAGCGACATTCGTAATATCGTATTTGCTGATTGCGTTGTTAACATGTGCAATAGAGGCATTGGTATTTTAATGCGCGATGAAGGTAATTTAGAAAATTTAGTCGCCCATGACATTATCATAAATTCTCAACTCTTCTACCCAGAATGGTGGGGTGCTTCTGAAGCAATTTATGTTAATGCCCATCCTCGTGAAGTAGGTGGAAAATTAGGAACGATTAAAAACTTACATTTCTCACATATCGTTTCACATGCTGAAGCTGGTGTATTTATCCAAGGCTCAGAAGCCTGCATACCTGAAGCCATTACGCTTTCAGATATTTCACTTACAATTACCAAAACTACAACGTGGCCTAGCCGCTTTGATTTAAGACCAGTCGAAGAATTAGGTGTTGAAGAAAAGGGAGTCGTGATAGCTGGCTACCACTTAAAAGACGCGAAGAATATAACCCTGAACAATTGTTCACTTATCTGGGGAAAAAATCCTCCCGCAAGTTATGGCCCTGCGATCCGCAGCGAAAATGTCAGTGGACTGACTGTTGAACATTTCAGCGGTTCTGACGCTCACGCGCTTTAATACCTTTACACTTTAGAAACGTATTAGCTTTTTTAGGTACGATTTAAATTTTGAATCGTATGTTCTTTAACTACTCCCCTTTTGTATGAAATTATTACTCACCACTGCCTTATTATGTTGTTTGATATGCCCATTCACTTTTGCGGCAGATGCTATTGAGCATGCACCGAGCGCTCCTCTCGCAGTAGATTCATCAGCATCGGACATCCTTAATTGGCCAACACCTACCCAATCTATGCGCCCTTGGTCGCGCTGGTGGTGGTTAGGAAGCGCTGTAGATGCTCCAAATATTCAGCGTCTGCTTACCCTTTATCACGACGCAGGCCTTGGTGGTGTTGAAATTTGCCCTATCTACGGAGCAAAGGGATACGAAAGTAGCTTCATTAGCTATATCTCTCCTAAGTGGATGGACGCATATTCCAATGCAATCACAGACGCTCGACAGCTAGGCATGGGCTTAGACCTTACCACTGGAACTGGATGGCCTATGGGTGGACCCTGGATTGATACAGAACACGCCTCATCAGGAATCGTTCTTAAACATTTTACAGTCAATTCAGGACAGACACTCAATACAGCAAGCGATGGAAAAGGTTTACCTAAAGGAAGGTTGCAAGCCTTGCGTGCAATTAATGCATTAGGTCAATCACTGGACTTAATTTCTCAGTTTAAGGACAATAACCTTATCTGGACTGCACCAGAAGGCACATGGACTGTGTATGTGCTAATTGAGCGCGGACCAATTCAAAAAGTTAAACGTTCAGCTCCAGGTGGTGAGGGGAATGTTCTAGATCCTTACTCGGTTAAAGCAATGGATCTTTTTCTCGCAAAATTTGATGCTGCTTTTAAGGCGTCTCATGCTGAAGCACCACGTGCTGAATTTCATGATTCATTTGAATATTACGGAGCAACTTGGACACCCGACTTCCTCTCTGAATTTAGTGCACGCAGGGGTTATGATCTTTTAACTGAACTCCCTGCCTTTTTTGGTACTGCAGATACAGCACGTGCTGCTCGCGTTCGTTTCGATTATCGTCAAACCTTAGCTGACCTACATCACGAGTATGTGAAACGCTGGACCGATTGGAGTCATGAGCATGGCAGTCTCACCCGCGAGCAAGCACATGGCGCACCAGCAAACATTGAAGACATTTACGCAACAACGGATATCCCAGAAACTGAAGCATCATTCGGTGGCGTAGCAGGTGTAGATTATCAAATCCCAATGATGAAATTCTCATCATCGGCAGCCCATTTAAATGGACGCCTTATCGCGTCCTCAGAAACGTTCACCTGGTTAGGTGAGCATTTCCAAGTTCCGTTGTCTCAATTAAAGCCTACGGTTGATTTCTTCTTTTTAACTGGAGTGAATCACATTTTCTTTCACGGCATTCCTTACTCGCCTAAAGACGCCCCTTGGCCAGGTTGGCTTTTCTATGCCTCAGTTAATCTAGGACCTGAAGGTGGACTCTGGAATAACTTACCCGCCTTTAATGCGTATGCTACACGCTGCCAATCTATCCTCCAAGCCGGTAAACCAGCTAATGATATTTTACTCTACTTCCCGATTGCAGACTTTTGGCAACAAGGCGGCAAAACCGAAGGCCTCACTCATAGTGGAGCACCTAGTGAAGAAAACCAAGGTAACTTAATCAGACAATTCGGCACCCCTGGTAAATGGATGCTTAATACCCCATTTCTTAATACAGCAATGCAGTTATGGAAACGCGGTTATAGCTATGATGAAGTAACAGATAATTTTATTTCAAAAGCACATGTTGAAGGCCAAAGTCTTTCCTTAGGTTCAAATACCTATGATACGATACTAGTACCACCAACCCAGTACATAGCTTCTAAGACACTTACCCAACTAGTCTCACTTGCATCACAGGGAGCAACGATTCTTTTCGAAGGAAATATTCCTAAAGATGTTCCAGGCTTAGAACATCTTAAAGAGCGCCAATCTGAATTAGCGGCTGCCTTAAAGCAGATTGATTTAAAACCAACCCAATCACCTTCCCTATTCAAAGCTGATATCGGAAGCGGTACAATCTATGTAGGCACTGATTTAAATGAGCTACTTTCTCAATCTAGCGCAAAACGTGAATCTATGAATGATCTTAGTTTAGAATCTGTACGCAGAAAACGTACCGATGGTTATGATTATTTTATTGTTAATCGTGGAACTACCCAGATTGATCGTTGGGTACCTTTAGCGCATAACGCTAGTTCAGCTGTTTTACTAGATCCTCTTCAATCAAATCTTTCTGGAGCTGCAGCCCTTAAACATACAGATAAATCAAGTACTGAGATTTACCTACAACTTGCTCCCGGAGATTCCTGTATTGTGAGAACTCTCACTGAACAAAATACAGAAAGTGCAAATCTTAAACTTTGGAAGTATGCATCTTCAAAAGTGTCTCAGACACTCCCCATTACAGGAACATGGCATGTTGATTTCAGCCAAGGTGGACCCAAAATTCCTAAAAGTTTCGACACAACTAAATTAGGCTCATGGGCAGATAAAGACACAGATACGCGCTGCTTTTCAGGGTCATCAACATATAGTATTCATTTTTCTTTTAATTCAACTACCAGTAATGATTGGTCTCTTGATTTAGGAAAAGTGTGCGACAGTGCACGCGTAACACTCAATGGTCACTTAGTAACAACGTTATGGTGTGTACCATTTAAAGCTTCAGTTACTCCTTGGCTAAAACAGGGCGATAACTTACTTCAAATTGAAGTGACTAATCTTGCTGCAAACCGTATCGCAGATCTTGATCGCCGCCACGTAAAATGGAAAAGTTTTTACGAAATTAACTTTGTAAATCATGGCTATCTGCCTTTCGACGCATCGGATTGGCCTCTGCGCGATTCGGGTCTTGTAGGCCCAGTAAGTCTTAACGAAATAACTCCCTATACTCCTGCACAGTAACACTTGATTAGATCTTTTGTGAAAAAATTATCAGCTCTATTACTCGTAGCACTTAATTTCATTAATCCGCTGCTATCGCATGAAGCGGATGCTGTAATCACTCAAACTGCAAAGACCTTTGTTTTATCTAATGCTCAAGTAACAGCGACTGTTGATCGTAAGTCAGGAGATCTAGTTTCGATGACCTATCACGGCCTTGAGCTCATGGGACATGGTAGAGGTCATCCCGCAGGTTACTGGGAACAAGATCCTTCTCACTCTGCTCATCTATTAAGCACAGTAAGTATTGATCCTGCCTCAAACGGGGGCGAGCGTGCAGAGATCTCAATTAAAGGCACAAGCGATGGCAGTGTTGCCCTTGGTGCAGGACCTGGAGGCAGTACTTTCTGCGATATTGAATTACGCTACGGACTTGGACGTCAGGACAGCGGTGTTTACGCCTACGCTATTTACACGCACTTGAGCACTTACCCCGCTACACAAATTGGTGAAAGCCGCTTTGGCGTAAAACTTAATAGCCGTGTGTTTGATTGGCTCTCAATTGATAAAGACAGAAATAAATTAATGTTGGCACCTGAAGATTGGGCTAAAGGCACTCAGCTTAATATGAAGGAAGCTAGAATGATAAATACTGGCATCTACAAAGGACAAGTAGAGCATAAGTATGATTACTCAGCATTACAGTACACAATTCCTGCATTTGGGTGGTCATCCACAACACAGCATATTGGTTTTTGGTTCATTAATCCTTCTATGGAATTTTTAAGCGGCGGCCCAACCAAAGTTGAACTCACAGGCCATCTTGACTTAACAGATACCGCTGATCCTACACTTTTAGATTATTGGAGAGGAACTCACTACGGCGGAAGTGTACTAACACTTAAGGCAGGTGAAGTATGGTCGAAAGTAGTTGGCCCTATATTCTTATATTGTAATCACGCAGACACACCACAGGCCATGTGGCAGGACGCTTTAAATCAAGCTAAACAAGAATCTACACACTGGCCTTACGCCTGGGTTAAGAACGTAGATTATCCGAATGCAGCAGAAAGATCGACGGTTACTGGTCATGTGATCATTAAAGATCCGCAAGCTCCTGACTTAAAACCAAACCATATGTACGTTGGATTAAGTGCCCCAGACTGGATCTCGAATTCAAAAAGCTACCGTGGTGGAAATACGCAAATTCCAGTTACATGGCAAACTGACGCCAAGTATTACCAATTCTGGTCCACTGCAGATACAGAAGGTAATTTTACACTGAGTAAAGTACGTGCAGGCCATTACACACTACATGTAATCAGCGATGGTGTTCTCGGTGAATATGCCAGAGCAGATATTATTATTAAGCCAGGTGAAGTACTTAATTTAGGTGATATTGTATGGGCACCCGTACGCTATGGCAAACAACTCTGGGATATCGGTATCGCTAATCGTAGCGCTATTGAATTCGCGCATGGCAATGATTACTGGCACTGGGGTTTATATTTAAAATACCCTGAATGGTTTCCTGAAGATGTACACTATATCGTTGGCCAGAGTAATTTTTTTAAAGACTGGAATTTTGAACATGTTCCTCATGCAAGCAGTAATGACGGTTCAGGCCGTGCACATGGCGATGCAACTCCATGGACTATTACCTTCAACTTAAAAGATGAGCCCAAAGGTAAAGCAATTCTACGCCTTGCTATTGTTGGTGTAGGCACTCGCTTTATTGATGTTACTGTGAATGGAAACAAGGCAGGCCAAGTCAATAACCTGGTTCCAAATTCTGTGATTCACCGTGACGGAATCCAAGGCTCATGGGTTGAAAAAGATATCAATTTTGCAGCCTCACTCATGCACGCGGGTAACAACACCTTAACGCTTACGATTCCTGCAGGCTCAGTTACTTCAGGGATTGAATATGACTATCTTAGACTTGAGTTAGACGAATCCGCTAAGCCTTAAAGCCATATGCCTTACTCAATTCGTAAAAGTATTGCCCTTATTTATTTTAGTTTAATTCCCGGCTTCGTATTTAGTGCAACTATTGATCGTCAAGCGCTCGTAACAAGGCACAATCCCCACCTCACTCAAATCGACACGCGTTCCCCTTTCACCTTAGGCAATGGTTGCTTTGCCTTCACCGCCGATGTTACTGGGATGCAAACCTTAAGTGACTTGTATGAGAAGACAGGAATACCATTACAGACCATGGCTCGCTGGGCTTGGCATATTGCGCCTAATCCTAAAGGCTATAAATTAGAAGATGCCTTTGAATGGATAGATACCCATGGGAAACTTATTCCCTATCCTACAAATGGCACATCTGAGGCGGGACTTTGGCTCAGACAAAATCCGCATGATGTACCACTAGGAAGGATCGCTTTTGCCGACTCTTTAGGACAATCGCTGCAAGCAGCAGATATCTCAAAGGTTACTCAAACTCTCAACCTATGGACAGGCCACCTTACTAGTCAGTTCATGTGGCATAACTATGAAGTAAAAGTAGACACAGTTGTAGACTCAGCTACAGACACAGTTGCTGTTAAAATAAAATCGAAGGCAATCACTCAAGGATTGCTCACATTAACACTTGATTACCCAAGGGGCTATCCTACGAAGATGCTGAATAATCCGCCTATGGAATGGGGCGAGTTAGGCCACACAACAGCCGTAATAAGTAAAAATGATAACTCTATCTATTTAGAGAGAACGCATGATGATACCCATTATTTTGTAACAGCTTTTTGGGGAAATAAAGCAGCAGTAACAAATCATAATTCAGCGCATCATTTTCTAATTAAACCGACTCCATCAAGTGGTACATTTGAAATTACAATAAACTATAGTAAGTTTAAAAATAATTTGCCTGCAACGTACGACGAGGCCACTAAACAAACTTCAAACTTCTGGCAGACATATTGGAATACAGGAGCCTGTGTCGATTTTACAGGAAGTACAGACACTCGCGCATTTGAACTCGAACGCCGCATTATACTTTCAGAATATTTAACCGCGGTTCAGTTTAAAGGTGAAGTGCCTCCTTGTGAAACAGGGCTAACCTGTTCGTCGTGGCAGGGAAAGCATAATACTGAAATGGTATGGTGGCATGTCGCTCACTTTGCTTTATGGGGACATTCAGATTATACCTCAAATGCACTGGAATGGTTTAATAAACATATAAGTGAAGCCAAAGAACTAGCCCACTTTAGGGGTCTTACTGGAGCACGTTGGCCTAAAATGATCGGGATAGATGACAGAGAATGTCCCGGTGGTAATCCGCTGATTATTTGGAACCAGCCGCATCCTATAGCCTTAGCTGAATTACTTTACCGCGAAACTCCAACTGAAGAAACATTGAATCATTGGAGTACACTTGTATCTGAAACTGCCGAATGTATGTCTTCAATGCTTTTCTTGGATGACACGACTAAGCGCTACATTTTAGGCCCTCCGGTATGGATTGCCCAAGAAATTTACGATCAAAAGAAAACCAGTAATCCTACCTATGAACTAAGTTACTGGGCATATGGTCTTCAAGTCGCTCAAACGTGGAGAGAAAGGCAACACCTAGCGCGTAATCCAGAGTGGGATAAAAAATTAGCAGGCCTATCAGCTCTACCCATAAAAGATGGTCGCTATGTGGCCATTGAGTCTATGCCTGACACCTGGACTAATATTAATAGTAGACAAGATCATCCCTCATTTCTTATGGCCTACGGATTACTTCCAGGTGTAAACGTAGATCCACAGATCATGCGTGCAACTCTGGAGGGCGTATTAAATCAGTGGCAATGGAATAAAAAAATATGGGGATGGGATTATCCCATGATAGCAATGACTGCGGCACGTCTTAACGAACCTAATAAAGCGATTGATATTCTTTTGAAAGTTAGTCCCGGAAATTCTTACGAAATAAATGGCAACTGCTGGCAAAGACCAAATCTACCCCTTTATCTTCCAGCAAACGGTTCTCTACTCTCCGCAGTTGCGCTCATGGTAGGTGGCTTTGATGGGAGTGTAGATCAACCTGGGATACCCAAAGATGGGCATTGGGTTGTTCGGTCAGAAGGACTAAGGCGCTTGCCTTAGTGAGCACCTGACTGTAACTGCTGCATCTGAACACAAGCCATTATAAAGGGACCAACCCCTTTAGGATCATTTTCAACGATTGGTTCTTTTAAGTAATACGCATACGTACCATCACGTCCGTAGCCAAGACCCGCACTTAAACAAATCTGTGTTAAATCAATTGTACCATTGGGCTCAGTTTTTACTAACCGCTTAATAAGTCCATTAAAGCCGCGCTGTGCAACTGGCAGATAACGTTCACGTGAAAGATAACCTTGGTTAATTCCTTTAGCTAATGTGTATACAAACATAGCAGAGGCAGATGCTTCTAAATAGTTACCTTCTCTAGGACCTTGGTCAGTGACCTGACGCCATAATCCTGATTTGTGATCTTGATAACGCTCAATCGCGTCAGCTACTTTTTGTAAAATACTATTGAGTGTACGCACTCTAGGATCATGAGCTGGAAAATAATCCCTCACATCAAGCAGTGCCATTCCATACCAGCCTATCCCACGAGACCAAAAAGAAGGTGAAGTACCTGTTTCTTTATCTGCCCAATCCTGTGCATGTTTTTCATCCCAACCATGATAATATAAGCCAGTAGTGTCATCGAACATATGCTTATCGATTAAGGTTAATTCATTCACAACTAAGGCGTAACCTTTAGGCTCACTGAATGTCTTCGCATACATTGCAGCAAAAGGTCCAGACATGTAAGCACTATCAAGCCAGAGCTGATAGGGATAACGCTGCTTATGCCAAAATCCACCCTCACTGGTTTTAGGTTGATCACTTAATTGCTTCCAAATAAGTGCTGCAGCTTTTTGGTAGCAGTCCTCTTTTGTCTGATTGTAAATGACCATGACTGCACGTGCGGGTGCTACCATATCCAAACTCAGTATTTTAGGGTCATAACCCCGAATAGAACCATCTGCATTAACACAAGGAGCTACTAAATTTTTGCCGTACAAAGCGATATCAGTCTGATTTGTTTTATCTCCTAATTCCATCATCGCTAGGGAGAGTACAGTCTGTGCGTACTCCCAATTTGCTTTAGGGTTTGGGCCCCGGCGAGTCATCTCTGAGCGAGCCATCCGTGTAGCCCATTCAAGGGGACCAGTAGTTAAAGAATTTTCAGCTGCTGCTAATTGCGCAGCAAGTAAACCGGTGATGAAAAAACCTACAAAAAAGTAAACAGAACGTAGGGGCATAAAATAAGTGAATCAGAAATCTAGAGACTTTCGAGCACTAGATTTTTAATCTCTTTATCCAGGGCAATTTATCCAGATCGACATTTCCGCCACATAAAATAACACCCACTTTCTTACCGCTTAAATTAAGCTTTGAATCAAGTAAGGCCGCTACCCCAACTGCAGCAGAGGGCTCTATCACTAATTTAAGTACTTCAAACACAAGCTTCATCGCAGCCACAATTGCTTCTTCTGATACGGTCGTTATAGCTACCTGATGTTCTTTCAAAAGTTCAAAAGCAATAGGACCCAAACTTGCACGTAAACCATCTGCTATGGTTACTGGACTTGTAAGGGGGACAAGTTGCCCTTTAGCCATAGATTCAAAGGCGTCGCTTGCACCAAGTGGTTCTGCTCCAATCACCGAAATACGGGATGATTTTCCGTGTGCTGCGATAGCAGATCCTGACAAAAGGCCTCCTCCTCCCACAGGCGCAATTAGAACATCAAGATCTGGATAGTCTTCCATGAGTTCAAGAGCAGCAGTACCTTGTCCTGCTATCACACGCACATCATTATACGGGTGTACTAAAGCAGCTCCTTTTTTAAGCTTTAAGGCTTCACAAGCAGCTTCACGTGCAGCCAAAGTTGGCTCACACATTGTAATAATTCCTCCTAGGCGCTCCACAGATGCAATCTTCGTTTCAGGAGATCCATGCGGCATAACAATGTAAGCAGGAATACCACGACTCTTTGCAGCAAGCGAAAGCGCTGCAGCATGATTACCTGATGAATGTGTGACGACCCCTGCCGCTGCTTCTATATCACTCAAGCAAAGTACAGCATTGTGAGCGCCGCGTACCTTGAACGATCCAGTTTTCTGTAAATTCTCACATTTAAAAAATACCTGAGCACCACTTAAACGATTAAAAGTAGTACTTGTAACAACAGCTGTACGGCTGACGTAGCCTTTAATACGATCACGCGCTTCAAGAATCGTCTCAAACTTTACTGAGCTAAATTCCTTAGTAGCCATTACTCACTAGCCTGAACAAAGCTTTGGTAGGGATCAATCCTACAAACCATAATAGATATAAGCTGCACTCAGAGCAGTAACCTAACTTATTAGGACTATAATCCAATCCTCATACTCAGATGTCTTTAAACTCACACTTGTTATAATGCGAGTTAGGTATACGTTCTGATTTATGAAAATATTCAAATTTTTAGCTACGCTTGTCCTCGGATTAATGTTTCTTTCAGTACTCCCTAGCAGCAAGGCCAATGAAAGCAAAACCGCTGAATCCTACCCACTTAATACATGTATAGTATGCGGAATGAAACTAAGTGAAATGAAACCATTCTCGTTTGTTTACAAAGGACAGGAAGTAAAAGTTTGTGATGAATCTGAAAAAACAGCGTTTGAAGCAAATCCTGAGCAGTATTTAAAAAAAATCGTAGCTGCTAAAGCTAAAGAAAAAAAATAAAAGACTATATCTTAAGACTTAAATCATTTTATCATTCTAACACCACGTCTTTAAAAGGCGTGGTGTTTTTATTTATGCATTACTGGTGGACCTGATCGGGATCAAACCGACGGCCTCTTCGTTGCGAACGAAGCGCTCTATCAACTGAGCTACAGGCCCAAGATTACTGTTTCTACTCTCTTTAGATACCACCTATTAAGTCCAATACAAAGTCCGACTATTTTTTGCCAAATATGAAAAAGAGCACAAAGGGCATACCTACAAATACAGCCATAACGATATAAAGAATAATAATCGTTCTATCCGCTTTGGTCTTTTCAGGATCGTCTAAAGGCATTGGTATTACATTCTACTTTAAAGAATGAAACCACAGACTTGGTTAGTTAAGCAAGAACCCGATAGCTACTCATGGGACGATTTCGTTAAAGATAAACGCACGGTCTGGGAGGGTGTGCGCAACTATCAAGCACGCAATAACCTTAAGGCTATGCAACCTGGGGATAGTGTTCTTTTCTACGCTAGTGTGGAAACCAAGGCTGTTATGGGTATAGCTGAAGTAACCAAAGCCGCATTTCCCGATAAGACAGCCGAAGAGGAAGGCTGGGTAGCTGTAGAGTTAAAGGCCATAAAAGGCCTTCCTAAGCCCGTAACCCTAGCGCAAATCAAGCAGGAGGCCTCACTCTCCACGATTGCCCTTGTGCGAAATAGCCGTCTATCTGTATCTAGCCTAACTAAGGATCAATTCAACCGGATCGTTCAGATGGGCCAATAATCCTATTCATGATTGAACAACTTACTATTCTAGCACCCGGCCTTTTAGGCGGATCCGTCGCAAAAGCGGCTTATTCCACCCATGCCGCTAAGCGTATAGTAATATGGGCAAGACGTCCTGAAACCCGCAAAGCCCTGGCTAAGCAAAACTTCGTAAGCTCAGTTGCCGACACCCCTGAAGCAGCAGTGCAAGGCGCAAGCCTAGTGGTGATAGCAGCCCCGGTTACGCAAATCGCACCAATAGCTACTCAAATTGCAGCCTACCTACCCAAAGGTTGTGTTGTAACTGATGTTGGAAGTGTAAAAAAAGCTTTAGTAAAGACCTGCACTCAAGCGCTCCTTCCCCACGCTCATTTTGTAGGTTCTCACCCAATGGCTGGTTCCGAAAAAACAGGTTGGGAGAATAGTTCTGCAGATCTATTTCAAAAAAGAACCTGCTTTATCACTCCTGTTTCTAAAACCAATAAAGCTGCAGTAAAAACAGTTTCACAGTTTTGGAGAAAACTAGGCGCTAAAGTCGTTTCTTTAAGTCCAGAGAAACACGATAAGACAGTCGCTCATATCAGTCATTTGCCTCAAGTAATCGCTTCTAATTTATGCTCCTATTTACTGAGTACAGATAAGAACGCACTACGCTACGCAGGCAATGGGCTTAAAGACACCACACGCATTGCGGGCAGTGATTCACACTTGTGGCGTGAAATCTTAGAGCTCAATCAATCTGAAGTCCTTAAAGCGATCCAACAATTCCAAAAAGAATTATGCCAATTTGAATTAGCTCTTAAAAAGAAAAATTATTCTCAAGTAACACGTCATTTAGCGAAAGGTAAAACCTGCCGCGAGCGTTTCATTCTAAGCTAAGTATCATGGCACTGCCTGCAATTCTTCCAATTTATCCGTTCACACGCCCGCTTAAAGGTGAAGTCGTAATTCCAGGCTCCAAGAGTCTCACCAATAGAGCAATGATGCTAGCAACCCTTTGTAAGGGTCCCGTTAAACTTGAAGGAGCACTGTTTAGTGAAGACACAGCACTCATGGCAGAAGCCTTGCGCAAGCTGGGGTTCACCGTAGAGGAAGACCCTCTTAAATCAGAGATTCATGTTCACGGCCAAGGCGGCAATATCCCGGCCCAGAAAGCAGAACTGTTTGTAGGTCTAGCAGGTACAACAGCTCGTTTTATTACTGCTTTATGCGCTGCAGCTTCGTCCGGTATTTTTACTATCGATGGCACTGCCCAAATGCGTAAGCGCCCCATGGGCGGCCTAATTGATGTCTTACGAGAACTTGGAGTTGATATTCGTTGTTTGGAAAATGAAGGTCATCTGCCAATTGAAATTCATGCAAATGGAATAACTGGTGGAACCGTATCAATTGATGCGAGTGAAAGTAGCCAAATGCTTTCTGCAATCATGATGGTTGCTCCCCTAGCGAAATTACCCATTGAAATTAAACTCAAAAAAGCTGTAAGAGAACCATTTGTCGCAATGACTGTTGATCTCATGCGCCAATTTGGAATCAACGTAGAACGAACAAGTGAACATACAGTGATTCATCCAGGTAAGTATGATACACCTGGCTCGAAAGAAAACTACAAGATCGAACCTGATGCTACGGCAGCAAGTTACTTTCTTACGCTTCCTTATCTTTCTTTAGGAAGTTTAACACTCAAGGCCTTAAGCAATCCTTCCCTACAAGGTGATATCGCCTACCAAGATGTACTAAGGGAAGTTGGCTTTAAACTTACTCCAACTGAAGAAGGCGTTCTCTCTGAATTTAAAACAGGTTTAGCTCAAGGCGTGAGTGTTAACTTCGAAGAATTCTCAGACACTTTTTTAACCCTAGCAGCAATCTCACCTTTACTTGCAGGGCCAACTACAATCTCTGGCGTAGAGCATACCCGTAGACAAGAAACGGACCGTATTGCAGGCGCTGTAAAAAATCTACGTGCCTTAGGCCAAGACGTCGTAGAAACAGAAGATTCATTTACTGTTACTCCTAACCTCGAAGCCCTTAAAACTCTAGCGCACTTAGGCCCTATCGAATTAGATACTTACGGTGATCACCGCTTCGCAATGAGTTTTGGTATTCTAGGTACATATGATTTATTCGGTGACGGTAAATCATGGCTTTCAATTCGTAATCCTGAATGTTGTGGTAAAACATTCCCTCACTTTTTTCAATTACTCGAATCCTTAAGGCCTTAAGCACACCCACTCTTGAGTACTAAGCCATTTATCATTGTCGCTATAGACGGAGGTGCAGCTGCAGGAAAGTCCTCCTCCTCGCGTGCCTTAAGTGAACAGTTCAATTTACTACATTCTGATACTGGATCTTACTTTAGATCCCTTGCCTCAGAAATGCTTAAACGTGGTGTAAATTACAGCGATACTGAGGCAGTTAAAAAAGCGCTACACTCGATTAATCTAAAAACACGAATCACGGGCAGACGTGCTGAAATGGAACTCTCAGGGTATGTTGCTGGAGATGAAATCAGAAGCGCTGAGGTGAATGCAGCCGTCTCTCATTTCGCAGCTATTAACGAACTGCGTGAAACTCTCAAAGCCTACGAAAGAAGCCAAGCTGAAGTAGCGAAAGCAAACGGTTTCTCAGGACTAATCATGGAAGGCAGAGATATTGGATCGGCTATATTTCCCGATGCTGATTTTAGATTTTATTTACACGCAGATCCCGAAGAACGCAGTAAGCGAAGAGCAAAAGAAGGACACTTAGATAAAGTTGCCGAAAGAGACCGTCTTGATTCATCTCGAGCGAAGGATCCCCTCGCCTGTCCTCCAGGAGCAATCGCAATTGATTCTACTTTTTTAACACTGCCTGAAGTTGTCAAAAAACTAGCTGAAATAATTTCAACAAAACTTACTGCACAGTAAGGCTTATGAATCTCCTTTATAAAGTCAGCCAGAACATCATGAAGATAAGCTTCGAGGCTTTCTTTCGTGGCGAAGTATCAGGCGTAGAAAACCTACCTCTACAAGGCGGCTTTATTATAGCATGTAACCACGAAAGTTTACTCGATCCACCCATTGTAGGGTGTAACATTCCACAAGAAGTTGCTTTCTTTGCACGTAAAACGCTATGGAAACCAGGATTCCCATCGTGGTGGTTAGATGGTGTAGGCACTATTCCTGTAGACCGAGACGGAGGAGCAGACGTTACTGCTATTAAACGCGTTATTCAGTCCTTACGCAGTGGAAAAGCCGTTATTTTATTTCCAGAAGGTACGCGCTCAAAGGATGGTAAATTACAGAGCGCTAAACCAGGTGTAGGTATGATGGCCTGTAAGATGCAAGTCCCTGTTATTCCTGCTCGTATTTTTGGATCCTTTGATGCCTTAGGAAAAGACAGCTCGATTAAACTAGGTACTCGTGTTGGCTTGCGTTTTGGACCTGCACTTTTACCTGCAGCCTTTGATAATCCAAACGACGGAAAACTACGTTACCCTAATGCTGCAGAGCGCATTATGGCTTCGATTGCTGACCTTAAGTTACCTAAAGAGCGGGTGATTTAAACAATACCGCACGCTTTACGTGCTCGTTTAATTACATCAGAGGCAACATCTCGTGCCTTAACTGCGCCTTCTTTTAGGACGGCCTCTACGTAATCTGGCTGAGCAGCAAGTTCCGTACGTTTAGTACGAGCATCAGCAAAAGTAGTCCAGTAATACTCAAATAAAGCTTTCTTTAAATCTCCATAACCTAAACCTCCCTCACGTAACCGATTTTCAAAATCTACAGCTACCTCCTTAGGTGCGAGCAATTTTAAAAGTTGGATAGCAATATTTTTATCTGCGTCAGGTTTAGGGTCTGCAGGAAGACGGCTATCCATCACAATTCCCATGATACGTTTTTTTAAAGCTTTTTCGTCACCAAAAATATCAATCGTGTTGCCGTAACTCTTACTCATCTTTTGACCATCTAGGCCGGGTACTACTGCAACGTCTTCACGAATTCGGGGTTCAGGAACAATAAAAGTATCGCCGTATGTTTGATTAAACTTAATTGCAATATCACGTGTCATCTCAAGATGCTGCTTCTGATCCTGCCCTACAGGTACAACATGGGTATCGTAGAGTAAAATATCTGCAGCCATCAAAATAGGATAAGAAAATAAACCAAAGTTAGGAGAAAGCCCTTTAGCTGTTTTATCCTTATAGCCGTGTGCACGCTCAAGAAGACCCATAGGAGTCAAACTTCCAATTAGCCAAGTCAGTTCACAGACTTCAGGTACGTCACTTTGCTTCCAAAATACACTTTTTTTAGGATCTAGCCCACACGCGAGCCAATCCAAAGCAATGCCGTAGGTATTTTTACGACGCTCTACAGGATCAAACAAAGATGTCATCGAGTGATAATCTGCGATGAAATAAAAACAGTCCCCTTTCACCTGAGCTTCTATAGCTGGGCGCATGGCCCCAAAATAATTACCAATGTGAAGAGTGCCAGAAGGCGTGATACCTGTAAGAGTCCGCATAAAAATTAATCCCGACGTGGTGCCGTAGTGACTGTAGCACGTATTTTGGCAATCGTTGCTGCAGGAAGTACACCTGAAAAAGCCATGGAAGGCATAACTAATGCTCTTTTTCCGAGTACTGTACCTGGATTTAAAACAGCGTTACAGCCTACTTCAGCTTTATCTCCTACAATAGCACCACACTTAGTAAGGTGGGTATCATAGGTCTGATTAAGTCCAACAATACTGATAGGTTTACGATCAAGTCTTAGATTAGAGCAAATTGCACCAGCTCCTAAGTGAGCTCCGTTTCCAAGAATGGAATCACCCACATAATTAAAGTGAGCGGTCTCTACGTCCTCTAGTAAGAGACAGTTTTTATATTCGGAGCTGTTTCCTAAAACACACCTTGCTCCAGCAATGACATTGCCGCGAATTAAAGCACCTGGGCGAATTACGCATTCAGGCCCAATCCAGACAGGGCCAGTAATTACGCAGTAAGGGGGCAGTTTTACAGAAGGATGGATATAAACATTACCTTCCATATGAACCCCGCTAGGCACTACAGGCTTATCTTTGAAGTTCCACGAAGCTAAGGCATTCTCAATTTGAGATATCCACACCCAAGGGTGTACGTCTGCTTTAAAAAAAGCAGTAAATCCACTTAAGGATTCAGGAAGTGTGAAATAATCGGAAGCTTTCAAACGTGACAACCAGTGTAGAGGATTTAAAGCCAAAGGGAAAGGTTGGTTTTTATGTTAAAATTAGCTTTTATACCAACTGATGCACCTGCGATTTCATCCCTATACCTTAGAATTAAGGCATAGATTCACCCTAGCTACTTCGTCACGTACAAGTACCCCTAGTATCCTTACTGAAGTCGAACAAGATGGTATCGTAGGCTATGGGGAAGCCTCAATGCCGCCTTATTTAGGTGAGAATGTAGAGACAGCCAGTCAGTTTTTAAATCAGGTCAAATTACCAGATATCACATCTATTACGGATATTCCTGATATATTACGCAAAGTTGATTTAATTACCTTGGGCAACACTGCTGCAAAAGCATCTGTAGATATAGCTCTGCACGACTGGATTGGAAAAGTAGAGATGAAACCCTTGTACACTTTATGGGGACTTAACCCTACCCTTAATCCATTCACCTCATTTACTATTGGTATAGATACCCCAGATATTATTATCGAAAAAACAAAACAAGCTGTAGAATTTAAAATTCTGAAAGTGAAACTGGGGAGCTTAGATGATAAAGAAATTATCCAGGCTATTCGTTCAGTAAGTAAGCAGCCACTGTTTATTGATGCTAATCAGGGTTGGACAAATAAAGAACAGGCACTTCGCATGATCGAATGGCTAGCCGATCAGAACGTGTTACTCATTGAACAGCCTATGCCTAAAAGCCAAAAAGAAGATATGGCTTGGCTAAAAGAACGTAGCAGCCTTCCTTTGATTGCAGATGAAAGTGTTCAGAGATTAAGTGATATCAAAGCTGTAGCAGCACTGTTTCACGGAATTAATATTAAACTCATGAAATGCACAGGACTTAACGAAGCACGTGCTATGATAACTGAGGCACGTAATTTAGGTTTAAAAATCATGCTTGGATGTATGACTGAAACCTCATGCGCCATTTCAGCAGCTGCTCAAATCGCCTCACTTGTAGATTGGTGTGATTTGGACGGAGCTTTATTAATTAAAAATGATCCTTTTAAAGGAGCTTATCTTAATAACGGCTCTATTATTGCTACTGACTTACCAGGCCTAGGCCTAGTTAAAGTTTAGAAAATAATAGGAAACTATTTCATTAACTGGACGGCCTTAAATCAGTACAATTTTGAAGTATAAATATACCACCAATACCTCATTTCCTTACCATTTTGAAAGTCCTTAAAACAACAAAACCTTTCTAAATCATTGATTAAGAAAGGCTTGTATTAAAATGGAGCGGGCGAAGAGACTCGAACTCTCGACGTCCACCTTGGCAAGGTGGTGCTCTACCAACTGAGCTACGCCCGCGATCTGAGGTATGAGAGTTAAAGTGTTCCTTGGTTCCGTCAACCTGATTTTTTACCCAAAATACGACTTAAGAATCGGTTACATCCAATTCAGGCCATTGTGAGAGCTTACGATGTAGGGTTCTACGGCTAATTCCCATGAGTTCCGCTGCCTTGGTGCGGTTACCACGTACCTTAAGGAGGGCCTCTTTAAGCAGTCTTTTCTCATTCTCTTCGACAGAAAGCTGCTCATTTGCCCCTGAATTCGTTAAAAGTGATACAACCACAGAACCCCTATACTTAGGATCAAGGTCATACTCACTTAATTTACCACCCCGGTGAGTAACGACTGCGTTTTCACAGAAATTGCGCAATTCACGGATATTTCCTGGCCAGCGGTAGGACTGTAGCGTGTGTAAAGCACCCGGTTCTATAGTAAGTACAGGTAAGCTATTTTCATCTGAAAAATGCTTAATGTAATGTACTAACAAAAGAGGAATGTCCTCTGCCCTATCGCGAAGTGGAGGCAAAAGTAACCGAACAACGTTGAGCCTAAAAAAGAGATCCTCTCTAAATTTACCCTGCCTGCAGAGTTCTTCTAAATTTTTATTCGTTGCTGCAACAAGTCTAACATCTAAGTCAATTGGCTTGGAACCACCAACGCGCTCGATCGAACGTGTTTCAAGGAAACGCAGTAACTTTACCTGAGTCGCTAAAGAAATTTCTCCGATTTCATCCAAGAAGAGTGTTCCTCCATCTGCAGATTCAAAGCGCCCTATCCTACGTTCCGCGGCTCCGGTGAAAGCACCGCGTTCATGACCAAACAATTCACTCTCTAATAAATTTTCAGACAAAGCTGCACAATGCACCGGAATAAAAGGAGCGCGCGCTCTTGGGCTAGTCTGGTGTACAGCCTGTGCAATTAATTCCTTACCTGTACCGCTTTCACCCTCAATTAAAATAGTAGCCTTAGACGTGGAAACTAACTTCACCTGATCAATTACAGCCTGAATTTTAGGTGAATGTCCAAGAATTCCATCAAACTGATATTTCTCATCTAATCTCTCGTGCAGCTGCTTGACCTCGACTTCAAGGGTCTTCGATTTGAGCGCTCTTTGTATGAGCACTTCTAAGCGCTCAATATTTACAGGCTTAGTTAAAAAATCCACTGCACCGCGTTTCATAGCCTCTACAGCACTCTCGATAGTTCCGTAGGCAGTCATCATCAATACTGCTGGCTGATTGGACTGAAGTAGTGCTTGATCAATTACTTTAAGTCCAGACTTACCAGGCATCCTTAAATCCGTGATGATTACATCAAAAGGCTGACTCTGCATTAAGTTGAAGGCTTCATCCGCACTTGCTGCTACACTCACGTCATAGTTGTCGGCAAGCGCCTGCTGTAGCCCTTCTCGGGTATGTTTTTCATCATCAACTATAAGTAAGCTCGGAACCATAAAGAGTTATTTACCTAAGTACTTTATCTTAAATAATTATTTTGCAACTGAAGCTTCAGCTAAAGGCACTGGTTTTACTAATCTTTGAATATAAGGTGCAAGTCGCATTAATTGAACCGAAGGAGGTGGAGAACTATCAATTAAAGCGAGCACCTTAGTACGTCTAATTTTAAGCAAATCATTTACTGTAATTTTTTGCTGATCATCCAACTTATACTCACGAGACAGAATATCTAAACGAAGCGGTAAAACCATCTCACTTATAAGACTACGTGCAGGTTGATCCCACATTAAATTCTCAATTTCAGCATCACTCATTGGAGCATCATGCTTAGCACCCTTACCACGACTAGCTTCACGGCGTTTTAAATGATCTTCATACCGCGTTAATTGCTCTGCAGATAATATTTTTTTAAAATCAGCTTCAAAGGCTTTGTCGATAGAGATTACTTCTTTTCGAAATGCGTCGAGTTGTGGCTTAAGCGCTTCAATACGAGTAACAAGCTCCTTACGGTTAATAGCACGATCCCTTGGGCTGGAAAAAGAATAACTTAACTTCGTATGACCAAACTCTGCACCTACGGCCGAAGGCGGAGGTGGTAGTGGTCGAGTATTTTCATGCCATACACCAGTGGCATATCCAGCCATAAAAACAACGGCTGTAGAGAGTGCGACTATGAGGCGGCGATTCATTGCAGAATACTCGATTCTTCATCAACTGAAAGTACTTGCTGCCAATCTGAAGATTGACGCATGTCATCTTGAGCAATGGAAACATTATGCACATAAGTCAGTGCGGAAAAGCACACGACAAGTGTCGCAGCACTTAGGCTAACATAGCTTAATAGCGAAGGTGCTACCTCAGCACTCATACGTGCTGCACGCATCACGCGCTGAGCAAACTGCGGATGTAGTTGAGCAGCAGCTTTATTTCTAAGCTGATTCCACGCGATTAATTCAGTTTTCATGGTCGGAATTATAATGTTTTCTTAAGTGCTCACGTGCACGATGAAGCCTTGCTTTCACCGCTGCAACGCTGGTTTTTAATGTCTCTGCAATCTCAGAATGACTTCGGCCTTCTTGCACAAGTGCAATTAACGCTCTATCTTGAGGTCTTAACTGGCCTAAAGCATGGCGCAAAGCGTCGAGTTCTTCCGTATCCACTGCACCTGCAGGTTCAGCGACAGATTCGTGCTCTGCTTCAAAAGGTAAAAAAATACGTCTTAATTTTTGTCTGCGTAGATGATCTATGCAGGTATTGCGTGCGAGTCTAAAAAGCCATGATTCAAATTGAGCAGGAGCTTGTAGTCCGTGTATGGCTCGAACCATTTTAATAAATACCTGCTGAGAAATATCTTCAACTGCATCACTTCGATTCATCATGGCATAGACAAACCCAGCAACCCGGTTTTGGTAGCTAACAATAAGGTCGTGTTGTGCGGCCTCCTCACCACGCTGGGCGCGGCGAACAAGGTCGACCAGCTCGGTCGTTGGACTTTTATCCATGTAAAGGGCATCTGGTTATGTTGCGCTAGACGCACAAAATAACCAAAAGATGCGATTTTCAATTGGCTGAGGTAAGGCCTTTATGCAACCTTTCGTTCAAATTATGGTCATTCAAGCACAGCTTTGACCTTTAATATGGCAAATAGATCGAAAATCTCTATATTTTATAACTTATAGCCCAATTCAAGTAAGTCCATAAACCTCATGATGAACCGCTTTAGACATTCTCGTTTTGTTCTAAATTTAAGCCTTATTGCAACCGCAAGCTGCCTTTTACTGACAGAAGGTTGTCAAGAACGCCGTCCAACAGACGAACTCGCACAAGCGGTTAATATGGGCGAACGACCTGTAGCGATGAAGGGGGCTCACGCCTTTTTTAGTGATAAACTAGTGGCTACGATCACTATTAGCCGTGGAATAGGTAAAGGAAGAAAAGCTGCTACAATTAAAGCAGATGCAGATGCTTCTAAGAATGCAAAGAGCTCCGGCACAAAAGATACAGCCTTTTTAGGTGGTGGCGATGGCATTGGAGGAGGAGCTTCACCAGAAGATGGTAATACTAGGCGAGGAATGTTTAGCGCACTACGCGGCGGCAATAGTGGCGATGGTAGACAGCAAATGGCTGATATTAGCGGCATGGAGAACGATGAAGCTATGGCCTACCTACGCGCCAAGGCAGCAGTCGGCAGTCCAATGCCTCCAGTGACCATTCATTTTACTCTACAAAATACGAGTACAAGTCCGATCACTGTTTCGATTATGGATTTTAATTCAGATCTAGGTAATTTTGCAATTCACCCTGATGTGCTAAAAATTGCCCCTGGAGAAACCATCTCTCCTGATCCAATGATTTCTCAATTAGGTATCACCTCAGATGAAATTCCTGTTCAAGTACGTTTAAAAATTGGGTCAAAATCCGAGACACAGACTATTGTCATCAAAAATCTTTTAGCGACTTCGAACTCAGAATCCTTAGCCAAATAAGTTTGGCTAGCTTAGATTAAATACCACCGTGTAACATTCTTACACGTTTATCTTTACGAGGAAATTGTAGGGTAACGACAGTCCCTACTCCCTCTTTACTCTCAATGCCAACTTGGCCACCGTGTGCTCGCATAATACGCTGCACAATCATAAGACCTAGGCCATGTCCTCCAGTCTTTGTGGTGTGATAAGGCTGAAATAACTTCACTAAGTCATCTTGCTTTATACCAGTACCACTATCACCAATTAAAAGATAGACTGACTCATCATCTATACCTGAGCGAATACGCAACTTGCCGCCGGGTTGCATCGCTTCCATCGCATTTTTAGTGAGATTAAAGAAAACCTGCTTAATCTGATTTTTGTCAGCCATGACAACCGGTAGAGAAGCGGAAGCTTCAGCCTCAATGACTATTCCACGGTCAGCAATTTCTTGTTTTTGCACCTTTAACACTTCAGATAAAACGTCGGCTAAATTGGTTTCGCTTAAATCGGGAACCTGAGGACGAATAGCTTCAAGAAAGTTTTTAATAATTCCGTCTAGCCGCTGCACTTCATCGCGGCAAATTTTTACAGATTCAGCAATCGAATCACTCTCTGAATTTGCTTTTAACTTCTTGAGCTTACGCTCCATAAGCTGCAAATGAATTGTCAGAGAATTAAGTGGATTACCCAACTCATGAGCTACCCCACCTGCTAAAAGTAAAATTGAGGAGGTACGTTCATCTTCTATGCGCTGACCAGTCGCCTCTTTATCTCGTGTAATATCAGATAAAATAACAACATACCTGCGCTTCACTTCTCGAGTACCTGCTCTAAAAGGAACCATATACAAACGTAGCGTACGTGGCTTAGGATAGGTTAACTCAAATTCACGTGAAGCAATTACAGGAGAGCCTCCGTCCTCAGGCTCCATTGCCGTACCCATTGAAGGCCTAAGACCTGGTAAAAATTTCCATAAAATTCCGCCTTCTAAATCATCCTCACTGACTCCAATTAAACTATGAGCCGATTCATTAGCATACTCAATTGTACCCTCGGGATCTATGACAAGAACGCCTTCTTGTAAGGTATTAAAAATCTCTTCAAAAAGCCCACGCTCACGAGCAAGGCGCTGCACTAAGTTCGCAAGATTAACAGAATCTAACGAGTCTAAGCGGCCCAATACTCTATCAAGTGAAGTATTTTTCTTTCCTGCCATGTGTTAAAGCAAACAGTAAGAGAGCTTATAGGTAAGGTCAACCGCAGGAAGATTAGTCTTGTTGTTGGGCTAGAAAATCCATTTGTGAAGGATCTACATGCTCGGCAAATAATTTCCTTAAGAAGAGTTCCCGATGCTCAGTACTACGCCCTAGTTTAAGAAGCGCTAGGCGATGCTCTTCAGTGCCGTAGCCTTTATGCTGAGAAAAACCATAGCCTGGATATTTTTTATCCAATTTAATCATCAATCGATCACGTGTTACTTTAGCTACAATTGAAGCCATCGCAATACACAGTGACCTTGCATCCCCTTTAACAACCCCTGTATGCGGATAAGGGAAATGACGTAACGCTAAGCCATCGACTAAAATTTTACATGAGACTGACGGCTTAAAAGCTGAGCGTTCCTCAAAGGAAGAAAATAAATCAGGCTCAGTTCGTTTTGTAAATAATTCTGCAGGATAGATTCCCTCTAAAGCACGCTTCATAGCTAACTTTGTTGCACCTAAAATATTAAGCGTCTCAATCTCACCCACTGATGCCACACCATAGTGAGCATGAATTAATCCATGATGCATCAATTTTTCAAATTCAGCCCAAAGTGCTTCACGTTCCTCTGAACTAAGTTGTTTTGAATCATTTACTCGGCCCCCTTGAGTTGAAGCCCACTTACTATCTAAAAATTCCTTACTTACTAAGACAGCCCCAGCCACCACAGGACCTGCCAAAGCACCGCGGCCTGCTTCATCTACGCCCAGCAAACCCTCGAGACCTTCGATTTGCTTAATATCAAACGCACGAAGTTGGCGGCGCTTGGGCATATTATTTTCCCCACTCAGTTTTTTCTTTAGGTTCCTTCAGAGGCAACTCGCCTAATTTTCCCTCTGAAGATACGACTTCATACGCCGTTCTAAAATGTAGTTTAGCAAAATCATGCAGTGCAGGTGCACCAAAACGGCGAATAATATCAATAGCTTGGTCTTTGACTAATGGCCCAGCACCCTTTTGCAGTTTTGCCCCAAACTTTTTAGACAGACCATGCATTTGTCTGACGAATTCTGCACGTGCAATCACTGAGGCAGCAGCAACGACAGGATCTTCTTCAGCCTTCGTTCGCATTCTTAACTCAAAGTCCTTCACTCCCTTAGTCACGAGTTCTTTTTGTACCAAGGGCTGCTCTGTAAATTGATCCAGTAAACCCCAAGGCACTGTTTTCTTCGACAGTGCCTTAGCAAGTGCTGTGGCGTGCTGCCAGGCCAGTAAGCGATTCAAATTAGCTCCAGGCTTAAGCATTAATTCATTATACTTACGCATGCCACAAAAACAGGTCTCAACTATAACACCTGGTGTACCTAAAATAATTTTCTCTAATTTAACAATCTGAGTATCAGCAATTTTTTTAGAATCTTTTACTCCTGCTTTAATCCATGCATCAATCGCAGCTCGGTCAGCAATGACGGTAGCTGCAACCACAGGACCAAAAAAATCACCCTTACCGCTTTCATCTAAACCAGCATGCGCTTCAAACCAGTCGGGGTGTAGCACTTCATCATAACCAAGTTTAGGAGCTTTAGTGACTTCAGGTTCCAAAATATTAATCACGAAGTCCTCTGTCCCTTTACCAGCGATTACAACCTTACGGCTTTCGTAGGCAGTGACATTACAATTTAGTCCTTTATAAGCAAAGCGCGCATACGGGACTTCAAAGCTCTCCCAACCCTTTAATTTTAAAAGGGAGTGCAAGGTATCCATCTGGGCGTTTTCTAACTTAACCGTATAGATGGCTAACTTCTTAGGAGCTTGCTCTTGCTCTGTGTTTTTCTTTGGCATGAACCCTATAATGGCCGCAAAATTAAGGCAAAAGGGCAAGCGCTGAGAATAGAGACTTGCATGAAGCCGTAGTTCCCTCAGCGATAAGAGGTGATGGCTAAAACCGCATCAGAGGAGCTCATATTCCATAAAAAGGCCTTCCAAGAGGCCCTTTTAAGGTGGTACCGCACCCATGCAAGAGTACTCCCCTGGCGAATAGAGCCTACGTTGTATAAAACCGTTTTAAGCGAGTTCATGCTTCAGCAAACTCAGATTAAAACAGCCTTACCCTATTTTCACCGCTGGGTAGATGAACTACCCACCTTTGAGGCACTCTCTAAAGCAACGCCTGAAAAGGTCTTAAAACTCTGGGAAGGCCTAGGCTACTACACACGCGCTCGCAATATTCATAAGCTAGCTAAAGCCTTAGTTGCTATGCCTCAAATCCCTAAGACACCTGAGGCTTGGCTAGAACTACCTGGTGTTGGCCCCTACACAACTGCTGCCATTACAAGTATCTCGTTTAAAGAACCATTAGCATGTGTAGATGGAAACGTAGTTCGTATTTTATCACGTCTAACTGCAAATAGCCGTGAATTTACAGATAGTGCAACAGCTTCAAAATATTTTGCTCCACTAGGCCAGGCTTTAGTTAACACTGATAATCCGGGAGACCATAATCAAGCGATGATGGAACTGGGCGCTACAGTGTGTCACCGCAGAAGTCCTGAATGTCTACTCTGCCCAGTGAAAAATTTCTGTAAAGGCACAAAAGAAAATCCGGAAAATTTTCCTAAACTCACTCAGAAAAAAATAGAGAAAAAAGAAATTTACCGCATCTGGTGTATTAAGGATGGAAATATTTTACTGCATAAAGCAACAGCTAAAGCAAAGCGCTTGTCCGGTATTCATGAATTACCTACACAAGATCAAGTAGGTATCTCTGAGTCAGACCTTAAAGCCTCTGATTTAATCGTAAAAAAAGTACGTACGATTACACGCTTTCAGATGGTTGAATCTATTTACAGGCTAAGTCGTGTAAAAAAGAAGTTAAAGCCTGACTTAGTGTGGGTTCCCCTTAACAAACTCAGTACTGTCATCCTATCTGGACCCCATAAGCGCTGGATTGAGGAATTAGCCTAAAAATGAAAAAACCCTCCGTCTTATCAAGAAGGAGGGTTAGGACTAAAATTTGATCCGATACCTTAGCTATCGTAGCGGCGGCGTAGCATCGCGGTGAAGGCCATAACCTTCTCTTTGCGGCGACGCTTTTCGCATGGCTTTTCATAGTAACGCTTTGCGCGAACACCTTTGATGATGTTCTCACGGTCGAGCTTCTTTTTCATGCGACGTAATGCGCGGTCAATAGGCTCGTTCTTACGAATTTTGATTTCGATGGACATGGTTCAACTGTACGATTTCAGGTGTTAAAAGGTTGATTAGGTAGCCCAAAAGCGAGGCAGTCAATGGTTTTTACTCGTGTGGTTTAACACTTGCACGGACTCCCTCTCATGCTTGGCTGGTATCGTGTCGTCTGCCGATAAGAATTTTGTCCATCTCCATGTCCATAGCGACTACAGCTTACTGGACGGGGCATGCCGAATTGACCGCTTAACTGAAAAAGCCGTTCAACTCGGAATGAAGGCTATTGCCTTAACGGACCATGGTAACTTGTTCGGAGCCATAGACTTCTATAACACAGCGAAAGCTAAAGGCATCAAACCAATCCTAGGTTGTGAGCTCTATTTAGTAGAAGGCTCTAGAACCGAACGCCACGGAAGGTCTGATGAGGGTAAGTCGATCTTTCACTTGGGCTTGATAGCCAAGAACATGAAAGGCTACCAAAACTTACTTAAATTAGTGTCAGACGCTCACTTAAAGGGGTTTTATTATAAGCCTAGAACCGATTTTGCTACGTTAGCCAAGTATTCTGAGGGTTTAATTGGGTTCACTGGCTGCCTAGCTTCGCTTGTTCCCTACTACCTCATGAACGACAAGTGGGAGGAAGCACGCAGGGCCTTAGCACGCTTTGTGGATATTTTCGGCCGTGAAAACTATTTTGTCGAAATTCAAGATCATGGCATTTATGAGCAAAAAAAGATAATCCCCTTACTGCTCAAACTGGCTGAAGAATTTAAACTCAAAGTCGTCTGCTCTAATGACGTGCATTATGTAAATGCAACCGATGCAGGTCCGCATGATGCCATGCTCTGTATTCAAACGGGTGCAAAATTAGAGGATAAAGATCGGATGCACTTTAGCACCGAAGAATTTTATTTAAAGTCTCGTGAAGAAATGGAACGCCTCTTTATCGAGGTACCTGAATCTGTAATCAATACGCAGGCTGTTGCAGAGATGTGCGACATTTCAATTCCATTTCCCAAAGGCAGTGAGCGATATCCTAAGTATCCCCTGCCCCCTGAAATCAAAGGTGACCGCTTAGATTATTTGCGTGTACTTTGTTTAGAGGGTCTAAAAAAACGCTATAACTTATCTTACAACTCCACTGCAGCAGTGGATAGCTTACAAAAAACCTTATCCGATCGTTTAGATTTCGAACTCAGCGTAATCGCTAAAACAGGATTCATTGATTACTTCTTAGTAGTCTGGGATTTTATTGCATGGGCTAGGTCTCAAGGTATTCCGGTTGGTCCAGGGCGTGGTTCGGGCGCTGGCTGTATTGTAGCTTACGTACTAGGTATCACTAATCTAGATCCACTTCGCTTTAAGCTTCTCTTCGAGCGCTTCCTTAATCCAGAGCGTGTTTCACCTCCAGACTTTGATATCGATTTTTGCATGCGCCGAAGGGGTGAAGTTATTGACTACGTACGTAAAAAATATGGCGACCAGTGTGTAGCCAATATTATCACCTACGGCACAATGGGAGCAAAGATGGTTATCCGTGACGTCGCACGTGTACACAATGTGCCTTTTGCTGACGCAGATCGTTTAGCAAAGATGATTCCTGATGAACTCAATATTACGCTCGCAGATGCGGTTGCTAAATCCACTGAGTTAAGAACTGAAATTGCAGGAAATCCTGTTGCCAAAAAAATCTTTGAAGAAGCAACCGTACTTGAGGGCATGGTCCGTAATACCGGTAAGCATGCTGCAGGTATTATTATCTCAGATCAGCCCCTTGAAGAATTCGTTCCCCTGACCCTACAAGAAGGTGACGTCACCGTTCAGTTTGATATGAACGCAATCGGCAAACTGGGGTTACTGAAGATGGACTTTTTAGGTCTAAAAACCTTAACAGTTATTGCAGATGCTGTAGACAATATTAGACGTACCGAAAATCCTTCCTTTGATATCGAGGCAATTCCGTTTGATGATGCAAAAACGTTTAAGCTTTTAACTTCCGGAAAAACAACAGGTGTTTTCCAATTGGAATCAGGCGGCATGCAAAATCTTTGCCGTCAATTAGGACTTTCCTCAATAGATGAAATTATTGCACTGATTGCACTGTACAGACCAGGCCCGATGGACTGGATCCCTGATTATATCCGGGGTAAAAAAGATCCAAGTACGGTTACATTCCCTCATCCTCTCCTTGAAGAGGTATGTCGTGAAACCTACGGGGTCATGGTCTACCAAGAGCAGGTAATGGAGGCAGCTAAAGTCATTGCAGGTTACACTTTAGGTGGCGCAGACATGTTAAGGCGTGCAATGGGTAAGAAAGATGCTGATGCAATGGCCCAAGAAAGAACTAAGTTTGTAGATGGCGCAGCTAAGCTACACGCAATTGATGCGAAAACAGCGAACGCAATTTTCGATATTTTAAATAAGTTCGCAGGTTACGGCTTTAATAAATCTCACTCAGCAGCCTACGCTATTTTGAGTTATCAAACCGGTTTCTTAAAAGCGAACTACCCAGTGCAGTTCATGGCAGCTATGTTAAGCGCTGAACTAGGAAACGCCGACAAGGTGTCTCACTTTGTTGCAGATTGCGGGGCAATTGGAATCCAAGTCTTAGGACCAGATGTAAATGAATCGCGTGAAGCCTTTACTCCTGTAGGCACTAAAATTCGCTTTGGTCTAGCTGGTATTAAAGGTGTCGGTGAACTCGCAGCAAAGCGTATCATCGAAGAGCGTGAAAAGAATGGCTCATACAAAGACTTTGATGATTTACTGATTCGCGTAGATGGCCGCGCTGTTAATAAGCGAGTCCTTGAGAATTTAGCTGCAACAGGTGCTTTCGATTTTAGCAAAGAAGATCCCTCTATTTTATTTGGTCGTATTGATGATGCCCTGTCTGCTTTAGGGGAACTTCAGCGTAAATATCCAGCTTTAAGAAAAGAGTCAGCTAATGCAGCTAAGCCCGAAAAACCCGTTGAGGCTATGTTATTTGATTTTGTTGAAGCACCCGTAGAAGTACCCGAACTTCCACGCCTTGCTAAAGAGTACGCTGAAATACTTAAGCATACTAAAAAAGGAGCTGCTCGCTTAACAAGTACAGCATCAAATGATGATTCTTTCCTGGGACTCTCTGGAGAAAGTGCCTCGAAACAAACGGCAAAATCGAAATCACAAAGTGCTACTACACCTGAACGTAAACTTACGCAGGCCAATAGACTTCTTTACGAGAAAGAACTACTCGGGTTTTACATTTCTGGGCATCCGCTTGATCCCTACGCAGGAATCACAGAAGCACTCGATAGCTTCCTTCCTGAAGTACTGACCCAACAGACCAGTAAAACTGAATTTCGCCTATGCGGTATTGTTGGCTCAATTGCAAAACGGCTCTCTAAAAAAGACAATAGACCGTGGGCTTCGTTTAATTTAACAACACGTAAATCCACCGTGGCACTGAATATGTTTGCGGATGCCTACGCAGCCTACGGTTCCATACTTGCTGAGAATGCATCAGTAGTGGTTGCAGGTAATATCATTGCTGGAACTGAGGGAGCACGCATTAATGTTAAAGAATGCTACGCCCTAGATAACTACGTTTCGTCCCAGATCAAAAAAGTCACATGGCTTCTTAAGCCAGAAGATCCTACGGCTCCTCAATTTTTAAGTCTCTTGCGCGATACAGTGGGTAAAGAAACCGGGGACACCCGACTTGAATTCGCTTTTCTATTCCCCGACAAAGCTACTCCTATCGCAGAGGTTAGCTCAGCACTTTCTTGGAAAATTAATGCACAAGCATTTCAGAAACTACGCGGACACTCCGCTGTAGCTGGAGTGCAGTTCGAGGCAAGGCGCCTGGAATTAAAGCAGGAAAAATCCTGGTCTCGAAAAAAATGAATCAACGCACCCTCTCCCACGCAGCACAAATCGTGACTGCCACTACAGCTGATTTTCCTGCCGACATGGCGCTTAAGCGCTACTTCGTGGAAAAACAATACTTGATCGGCACAGAGCGCCGTGAAGTCAGTCGCGCAGTATTTGCATACTTCCGCTGGTTTGGCTGGCTTAATTCAAAAGTCAGTCGTGAAGCACAAGTAGAGCAAGCTGTTGAACTCAGTATAAATTTTGCAAAAGATCCTAAGTCGATCAAAGAACCTGCACTGGCTGCACTCGCAGTTCCTGAGTGGCTTAAGTCAGAAATGACAGTGACACCTGAATTTATACGCCAGTTGCAACAAGAGCCTCCCTTGTGGCTTAGAGCACGTCCTGGTCACGGTTCAAAACTCATGATGGCGTTGGGTGATTGTATCGCAGCTCCCTCTTCACCAGATTCGATACGCTATAAAGGATCTCGCGATTTATTTTTATCTCAAAGTTTCAAAAATGGAGATTTTCAGATCCAAGATCTATCCTCTCAATTAGTAAGTGTTATTGCTTCACCAAAACCAGGTGAAACCTGGTGGGACGCATGTTCGGGCGAAGGTGGCAAAACACTTCATATCGCAGATCTACTGCAAAATAAGGGCGTTGTCTGGGCAACAGATCGTTCATTAAGACGCCTGGATGTACTAAAGACTCGTGCTAAAAGGGCCAAAGTATTTAACTACCGCTCCAAGCCTTGGGATGGTGGTCAAAAAATTGAAGATCCAAAAAATCCAGGTGTTATGTTACCTGGAAAACTTCCATTTAAAACAAAGTTTGATGGTATTTTACTCGATGCTCCCTGTTCAGGTATCGGCACATGGAGACGTAATCCACATGCGCGCTGGAGTGTAACTGTTGAAGACATTAAAGAACTAGCAGTTATTCAAGCGGCACTGTTAAAACAAGTTTCCGAGCTCGTTAAACCAGGCGGACTACTCATGTATGCAGTATGTACATTAACGCATGCTGAAACCACCGGTATTTTCGATGCCTTTACTGCTGCAAACCCCGAATTTATCCCTGAATTAAAGACAGTAAATGGACTTCCAGCTGACCCTCTATCAAAACCGGGTAGCCTCTTCTTATGGCCCCAGGCTGTTGATGCAAATGGCATGTACATTGCCACTTGGCGCAGAAGTAAAGCCTAGGATGTGTGACTGGCTTGCAACACAAGGCAAGTCAGTCTAAGGTCATTTTATGTTCGCTGTTTTAACTGACCGAGAATGGCTATGGGCTGCAGGTGCATTTTACCTCACCGGTTTAATATTAGGCACCTTATCACTTATTAAAGGCGGGCGTCCATCCGGGGTAACAATGTATGCAGTTATTACTGCAGGCTACCTTTTACAACTCATGGGACTTGGTGTTCGAGGCCACGCCGTTGGTGGTTGTCCATTAGGAAACTCATTTGAAATTTTTCAGTTTACCGCTTGGTCTGCAATTACCCTGTACTTAGTAATTGGGGTAACCTTTCGCTCCAGTTTACTGGGCTACTTCACTTCGTGCTTAGCGGCAGCACTCACACTCAGTTCTCTACTTTTGCCCGATTTTGACGCAACACGTAGAGCTCATATTTTTGGCAACAATCCATGGATAGAATTTCATGCAGCAATAGCACTGTTTAGCTATGGAGTTTTCGCACTACTTGCTCTTACTTCGGCGCTATATCTTTTACGTCTGTATTCCCTAAAATCTAAACGCATAGGCGGCTGGTTTTCTTTTTTACCCTCCGTAATAGATTTAGACCAAATTGGACTGCGCCTACTTGTTTCTGGGGTACTTATTTTAGCCATCTCACTCATAGTTGGTTCAGTGTATTGGACCCATGACTTTGCAAGTGTAAGTGTATTTAAACTTATTGTAACGTGTAGTGTGTGGGTAGCCTACTCGGTTGCCCTTATCCTAAGACTGAATGGTAAGTTAATTGCTAAACGCTTTGGCTGGGTGGGTATTTTATTATTTGTAGCTGCACTACTTTCTCTTTGGCCAGTAGATACAAGCCGTCACTCATCAAACGGTGCAATTCATGTTAAACTAGAAGCACAACCATGAGCTTCCCCAATGTTTTCGTAATTGGGGCCAATCATCATAAAGCTCCTATTGAAGTGCGTGAAAAGCTCGCACTAGCTTCCCATAATGAGGACGCCTTACTCACGCACTTGCGCTCGATAGAAGGTTTACATGAACTCGCTGTAGTTAATACCTGTAACCGTATTGAATTTTACGGTGTGGGCAATTCGAAGACTATAGCAGAAGAAGTCACCGCAGCTTTCTGTAAACAACAAGCCTTCGAAATTAGTGAATTTGAAGCGTTTCGTTTAAGTCTTAAAGGTAAAGATGCAGTTCAGCATTTAGCCGAAGTAGCAGCTGGACTTGATTCTCAGATACTTGGGGAAACAGAAATCTTTGGCCAAATCAAAGAAGCGTATGCGAACGCGCAAACCCGCAAATTTACAGGGCCAATCTTAAATCGTATTTTTCAGAAAATATTTCAAGCAGCTAAGCATGTCCGAAGTACTACAAAAATTACTGTAGGCCAAGTAAGCATAGCAAATGTTGCCGTAGAACTAGCCCTTAATATTTTTGGTCAACTTAAAGAAACACGCATACTTCTGTTAGGTGCTGGAGATATAGGAGAAAAAACTGCAAAGGCATTTCAAAGCAGAGGAGCACTCGCATTGACGGTGTCAAACCGCGGTTTTGACAAAGCCCTACATATTGCAACTGAACTCGGAGCATCAGCACTACCCTTTGATCAAAAAGATTCCAGACTTTGCGATTTCGACGTCGTTGTATGCTCTACCTCGGCGCCCGAGTGCATACTCACCAAAGAAACAGTGTTAGCTGCAATGAAAAAGAGGCCAACACGTCCATTATTCTTAATTGATTTAGCTCTACCTCGTAACGTAGAGGCATCCGTAAATATACTGCAAAACGTATTCGTTTATAATCTCGATGATTTAGCGAAAATTGCTGACGAAAACCGGGCTTCTCGTGAAGCAGAAATAATAACTTGCAAAAATCTACTAGGTGAAAAAGTTGAAAACTTGTGGAAACACATCGAGCCTCAGCTAATTAGTCCTAGCACTTCACATGTCAGCGCGAAGCCGACTCCACCTCAAGAATCAGCTTCAATATGATGCTTGAGCCAATCCGCTGCTGTTAAGCCCGCAGGTTGTGCTAAAGCTTTTTTCAAGCGACTTGCTTGATCAAGAGTGCAGTCAATTCGGTTCGAGTTATTTAAGCACTCACTGAGTTCACCACAAAGAGCCTCTTCAGTAGCCGCATCCTGAATATATTCAGGATACATGGTTTCTTTAAGTAAGAGATTAGCTAGGCCGATTTGCTTCACGTTTACGATTAAACGCCCTAACATATAAGTAAGGGGATCAATTTTGAAAGCGATGGCACCCGGAATTCCAGCCAATGCGCAGTGCACTGAAATAGTACCACTACTCATTAAAACAGCTGAGGCCTTTTGTGGGGCATCACTCACCTCAGTACTGAATGGCTTAAAGATAAGATTAACTATACCCATGTCTTCTGCGATAGAGCGCATTAGAGTGGCTATAGAGTCACTGGGATATAAAACAACCGCAGAGGGTGCTTTGGAGGCTTTATAGGCTCTTAAAAGTACAGGCAATAGGCGTGCTACAGCAGGCCTCCTACTTCCTGGCAGAATAAGGACAGGCCCTAGTCGATCATATACAACGGGCGGAGTATAATCAGAAGCGGTAAAGGGATGCCCTACAAATTCGACATCTAAACTCGTATCGTCGTAACAGGCTTTCTCAAAAGGAAAAATAACAGCTAAAGAATCAACCGACCGTGCTATTGAAAAACGGCGATTAGGGCGTGATGCCCAGATTTGGGGACTGATATAATATAGCGTTTTAACACTACCCCAACCTTTCGTACTAATTCCTTTTTCACGCAGTGCCTTTGCCATGCGAATATTAAATCCACCATAATCTACAAATAAGACGGCTTTAGGTTGGTGCTGTGTTATCCAACGAAGGGTTTCATTAAAAAGCGGTTTAAAAAATGACCGATATTTTTTAAACACTTCAATGTAGCCTATGACGGATGCACCTGTCACATCACAGAGTAATTGAGCACCTGCTTCTTCCAGGGCTGGACCCCCAATCGCAGCCACATTCAAATACGGTGATTTTTGAAGCAACTGCCTAAGAACACGGGCCGCATTTAAATCTCCCGAGTGCTCACCTGCAATAATCAACATATCAACACTTCCCTTATTAGGTGAAACGAAATGAAGTGGTGATACGTGATCCATAAGAAACCAAGCTTAACGTACAGCAGCCTTCTTAATTTGATCAGTAATTGTGAGTGCAACTTCAAGGGCTGTCTTACCCATTTGAGCATTTACTTTAGGCTGCTTGGATTCAGCAACACTTGATATAAAATGAGCTAATTCAAGAGCGAGAGGCTCACCCTTCTCAATCGGAATTTCATGCACGGGAATAGAAGCATGGTCCCCTGCTTTAACGAGGCCAATTTTCATCTTAATACCGTAAGCTATAATATCACTTTTACGCACAAGATGACCGCCCTGATTCATAAAATCTAAGGACAAGTATGCATCGTCTTGGAATATACGAATTTCGCGCGCTTTCTTTAAGCTAATTCGACTCGCATTAAGATTAGCGACACACCCATTTTCAAATTCAATACGTGCATTCGCTATATCCTCGGTCTTGGAGAGTACTTTTACGCCTACACTATCGATGCGCTTCACCGGAGATTTAACGAGTGCTAGCACAATACCTATATCGTGAATCATAAGATCCAAAACAACACCCACTTCAGTTCCTCGGAGTTGATATGGCGCCAATCTCTCGGAGGTAATAAACTGAGGGTGATTAGCTTCTTTCTCTAAGAAAGCCATGACCGGATTAAAATGTTCAATATGCCCTACTTGAACTAAACGTTTTTTTTCTAGAGCTACAGCCATCACTTGTTCAGCTTCTTCAAGAGAAGCGCAAATTGGTTTTTCAATTAATAGGTGACAACCCTGTTTAAGCAGGGGAATCGCAACCTCGGCATGTAGATCTGTTGGAACAACAACAGATACCGCTTCACAGGCTACCCCTAATTCCTCAACAGAGGTGAAGACCTTACAGCCGTATAATTTTGCAATTTCAGCTGCACGCTTACTGTCCCTATCATAAATACCCACTAGTTCAGCACCGGGGAGTTGAGCGTAAATACGTGCATGGTGTTGGCCTAATGAACCAACGCCAGCAACACCGCACTTAATCTTGGGACTTGCCATAGCTAAACCATGAGAGCTTATGCCAAAGCCGCAAACTTGAAATTCTAAGTCTACTAAAAACTTAAGCCTCTAGTAAGACACCGTGTTTAAGGATAAGTTGCCGCTGTGTGCGCATAGCATGACTTGGATTATGAGTCACAAGAACTAGACTTGTTTTCATATCTGCACACAGGTCTATTAAGAGGCTAATCACGGAATCACCGGTCTGCTCATCTAAATTACCAGTAGGTTCATCAGCAACAATAACCTGTGGAAAATTCATAAGGGACCTTGCAACAGCAACCCGCTGGCATTCACCACCTGAAAGCTGTGAAGGCAGATGGTTAGCGCGTTCACTTAAACCTACTTTCTTAAGCAACTCATCTGCTCTGGCATAAGCAGCTTGGTCAAGTCCACCTTGAATACGCTTGGCCATTAAAATATTATCGCGGGCATTTAGTTCAGGTATTAAATAAAAAGCCTGAAAGACCATACCAAGATAACCGGTGCTTCGCACTGCATCGGGATTTGTTTCTTTACCCCAAACAATACTCCCATTCTCTGGTGAATCTAAACCTGCTAGTAAATGAAGTAGAGTTGACTTACCAGAACCTGACTCGCCACGAATACTGACTGTTTCACCAGGAAGGACTTGTAAATTTACTCCACGTAAGACCTCCAAGCGGCGATCTCCACTTTGGTAGGACTTGACTAAAGCTTGGGCAAATAAAACAGGATTACTCACTACGAAGCGCCTCCACAGGTTTAAGTCGTGCAGCAATAAAAGCAGGTATAAGTCCTGCTAAAGTGGAAAGAACAATCGCTGAAATTACCACGATCACTAAATCAGAAAAAGCGGTATGTGCAGGCATTTCACTGAACTGATAAAACCGTTCAAGAATTGCTTGGCTACCAGTAAAACGAGTTACTAAAAGTACAACGTCATTTCTAAAATGCAGGAATGTGAATCCCAAAATAAGCCCTAAGCTAGTACCCACAACACCAATACTTACACCCTGCAAACAAAAGCATAAGGCAATTTGTTTACGCGTAGCCCCCAAAGCGCCCAAGAGGCCAATTTCCCTTGTTTTCTTTAATACTAGAACAAGTAATAGGCTCATCGTTAAAAAAGCAGAGACAATAACTACTGCTAATAAAATTACTGTCATGATATTTTTCTCTAGCTGCAAGACCCATAAAAATTCTTGATTTAATTCAGACCAAGAGCGCGCCCAAAGTCCTGGCATAATATCAATACTCTTACCTTGAGCCTTTTGTAAGGCTGCATTAATTCGAGCGGTTACTAAATCAGCATCTTCACTTGCTGCAATTCTGACATTAATCCCGTGAACTCCATGGCCTAAACCGTAGAGCTGCTGCATCCGCCTTAAAGTTACTATGACTGTAGAGCTATCGAGTTGTTGATGCCCTATTTCAAAAATGCCAATGACTTTAAGTTCAGTAGGCAAGAGCACTTCGTCCTGCCCTTTTGCAACTTCAAGCATTAAGGGAGTGTAGATTTGTACGGCATTACCTACCCGCGCACCTAAGGAAAGGGCAAGCTGAGAACTCAAAATAACTGAGTCATCATCGAGATCCTGTAATGAGCCTTGAATAATATAGCGATTTAATGGAATCACTTTTTCCACTGTTCGCATATCTAGTCCCTGAATCGAAGGAAATGATGGCTTCTGGTCCTTCTCTAACATCACTACACCCTGAGCAAATGCCGTAGATGCTAGTACACCAGGTACTGTATTAATAACTTTTTCTAAAGACGAAGCATTCTGGATATACCCTGAAGCCCTGACCTGTAAATCACCTTGGGTATCTACAATTTTTTGTCTGATTTCATATCTGAAACCACCCATTACACTCATGACGATGATCAGAAGCATCACGCCTAGAGCTACACTTACGATCGATATCAACGTAAAGAAAAGCCTCTGCCCAGATGAGAAGAGCTGCTTTAAAGCGAGGTATAGATACCAGGGCATAGCATTTTATCGTATTACGCCCCTAGTCTATACTTAAACTTCCTTAAGTTTGGTCATCTCAAAGCGAGGTGCTAGAATATGCTGTAAAACAAAAGCTAACAAATATGCTCCTGCACAAATTGAAAACAGCACTGAATATCCTCCAGAGATATTATTATGAAGCTTAAAACGATCTAACAAATGACCGGCCAAAATAGGAAATACAAACCCAAGACCTGAACCTGCCATACCACCTAAACCTACAACAGAGGCCACTGCACGCTTTGGAAACATATCGGAAGCAGTAGTGAATAAGTTAGCAGACCAAGCTTGATGAGCAGAACATGCAAAACCGATGAGCAATACAGCGGTCCAATTATTCACATCCACAACAAAAACGATTGGTAAAACACAAACAGCGAAAATTATCATTCCAGTTTTTCTAGCACGAGTTACCGACCAACCTGATTTAACAAGTTTTCCAACAACTACACCGCCGAAAATACTCAGAACAGTCGACATACCATATATCGTAGCGAGCATGTACCCACTTTGCTTAATATCTAAATGACGTGTTTGTTTAAAGAAATCAGGTAGCCAAGTAAGGAAGAACCACCAAACGGGATCCGTAAGTGCTTTAGCAACAACAAATGACCACGTCTGTCTATAACCTAATAAGCTAAGCCAGGATATTTTTTCACCATCACGGCTAGTATCATCTTTATCGCTGCCTATAAGCTCTAGCTCAGCTGCGTTAGTTGCCTTAATTTTCTCTGGAACATTGTAGAATGGGATCCACAAAAATAACCAAAGAAATCCTGCTATACCTGCAAAAATAAAGGCCCAGTGCCATCCTAAGGATAAGGCAATAGCAGGAACAATCAGTGGTGCTATAATTGCGCCCATATTTGTACCTGAGTTAAAAATTGCAGTCGCCGTAGCTCGCTCTCTTTTAGGAAACCACAAAGCGACTGCTTTGATTGCAGAAGGAAAATTTCCACCTTCACCAAGACCTAATACTACACGTGCGATATAAAAACCGCCAATGCTACCAACCAAGGCATGACCAACCGCTGCACAACTCCAAGCTGCGATTGAAATGCCATAACCTATTTTGGTTCCATACTTATCCACTAACCAACCAAAAATCATCAGACTGACTGCGTAGGAAAGCTGGAAAAAAGCGTTAGTAAGACCAAACTGCTCGTTACTCCAGTGCAATTGCTCATCAAGTATAGGCTTAATTAAAGCTAAAATCTGACGGTCGATATAGTTGATCGTGGTTGCTGCAAAAAGCAGAGCACACACTGTCCAGCGATAATTTGTGGAAGGTTGTGTTGAAACCGTAGGGGCAGGAAATTCGGTTGTCATAATATGAGGTTAATAAAACGTACTAAAGGAACATTAAAATAGGTATATACTTCAAGGGCATATGGCACTAACAATAATTTGGGGATAAAGTCTTACCCCTCGGTCTTACCTCCAGGGCGCAGCTGAGGGAAAAGGATTACATCTCGAATACTCTCGGCACCAGTTAATAGGATGCATAAACGATCAATTCCTACACCCATTCCACCTGCTGGAGGCATACCATACTCTAAAGAAAGTAAGAAATCTTGATCTATACTTTGCTTTTCCTCACCTGCCTGGCCTTCAAACATGGCACGTTGAATATCAGGATCGTTCTGCTCAGAATAAGCAGGCGCAACTTCCATTCCTCCAATGCATAATTCGAATACATCCAAGGTAGTAGGATCAGCCGAGTTGATCTTAGCTAAAGGACACAATTCTTTTGGCAAATTAAGTACAAACGTAGGTTGTATTAATGTAGGCTCAATTAACTTTGAAAAAATTTCGTTAGTGATTTCGAAGTCTTGCCACTGAGCTTCAACTTTAAGGCCAAGTTTTGTCGCAGCTTCCACATGCTCAGTTTTAGAGCGATTGAACCACTCAGGGTCTTTTGTTTGTGCGCGAATTAAATCTTTGTATGACACCTCTCGCCATTCTCCACCAAAATCAATTTCTTGCCCGCTGGCTGCATGTGCAATCTTGGTTGTTCCTAGCACATCACGGCACAAGGTCATTAACATGTCCTTAATTAAAACCATCATACCGCGGTGATCACTGTAAGCTTGATATACTTCAAGCATCGTAAACTCAGGATTATGACGTCTGGAAATACCTTCGTTACGGAAATTGCGACCTATCTCATATACGCGATCAATTCCGCCTACTAAAAGACGCTTCAAATATAGCTCGAGTGAAATACGAAGATAAAAATCTACCCCGAGTGCCTTATGCTGAGTTGTAAAAGGCCGTGCTGCTGCACCGCCAGCCACGGATTGAAGCACTGGAGTCTCTACTTCTAAGAACTTACGATCATCTAAGAAGCGTCTAATCGCAGATACAATTTGCGAACGCAGCAAGAGACGACGACGCGAATCCTGATTAACAATTAAATCAAGATAGCGCATGCGGTAAACTTGCTCAGGATCGGTCAATCCATGCCATTTTTCTGGTAATGGTCTAAGTGCTTTGGCAACCAGCTGGACTGATTCAGCACGTACAGTTACTTCACCCGCTTTTGTTTTAAACAAAGTTCCGCGAACACCAATAATATCACCGATATCTAATTTCTTAAAAGCTAAGTAAGCATCATCTCCAATTACGTCTTTTTTTACGTAGAGCTGAATAAGTCCCTGCTGATCTAAAATTTTAACGAACTGACTTTTGCCCATATCGCGTATGACAGTCAAACGACCTGCAACACTTACAGTGACTGCATTATCCTGGCCCTCAACATGCTCTTTAATTGCATCTGCACTGAAATGTGTTTGAGCAAAATTAGCGCGGAATGGATCAAATCCTCCGGCACGCAAATCGGCAAGTTTCTGCCTTCTTACGGCGTGCTGATCATGGGAGATATCGCTACTAGGTGTTTCACTCATGGAAAGAATAAGCGTGGCCAAAGGATCGCTTTGGGGCAACCCCTTTTACACTAAGCTTATAGGACAAATTTGCTCTAGCTGGCAGTTGCAACTAAGCCTAGGTTAAGTTTCTTTAGAACTATGCCCTCCTCTCCAAGCCTGCAAATTTTAGACTGGGGCCATACTCAGCATGAGGATGCAACCAAACGGCAGGAAGCCCTCGTAGCCGAGAGAATAGCAGGTAGAATTTCAGATACCCTAATATTTACGCAGCATGATCCAGTTTTTACCCTAGGGTTACGTGCAGGTGCCGAAAGTCATATCTTATGGAATGGTAGTATGCTGGCTAAACATGGGGTTACAGTCATAAAGACTAACAGGGGCGGCGACGTCACGTATCACGGACCTGGCCAACTTGTAGGCTATCCGATCATCAATCTAAGCACACATCCCGACTTACACGCCTATTTAAGGTTTTTAGAAGAAGTCCTGATTAATTCTTTGGCAAACTTTGGGCTTAAAGCAGAACGAAGACCTGAGCATACAGGTATATGGATTCAAACACGTAAAATAGCTGCCCTAGGGGTTGCAGTACGACGCTGGGTTACATACCACGGCTTTGCGCTCAATGTTGACCCTAATCTTAGTCACTTTTCAGGGATTATTCCCTGTGGGATCGAAGCTTCTACGGGAACTGTGACTTCACTTAAAAAAGAACTAGGGAGTGCACCCGATCTTAATGAAGTAAGCCGGGTCATAGCTAAGGAATTTGAACGGGCACTGCCAAATCACCTAAATCGAGTATAAGCCAGGCCATCACAGTACATGCATCTTGGTTTAACCTACCTAATAGCTCCAAAAGCGTCTTTGATTATCCCTCCAAATTGTGTTTATAGTGATTGTTTAGCACCTAACAGATGAGCACCACACGCAAACCCTCTTGGCTTAGAGCAAAATTACCAAGCGGTCCGGGTTATTCCGCAGTCCGAGCACTTGTTGATGAAAACAAGCTACACACGGTCTGCCAAAGTGCGCAGTGCCCTAACCTTGGGGAATGTTGGTCACGGGGTACAGCTACCCTAATGATCTTGGGCAATATCTGTACACGTTCTTGCAACTTTTGCGCGATACAAACGGGTAAACCTACAGAACTTGATCTAGGAGAGCCAGCACGAGTAGCCGAGGCTGTTGCTAAGATGAATTTAAAGCACTGCGTACTCACAAGTGTAGCTCGCGATGAACTAGCAGATGGTGGAGCATCGGTTTGGGCAGCTACAATACGCGCCGTTAAACATTTAAATGCAAAGACTGCAATTGAAGTACTCGTTCCCGACTTTAAAGGTCGTATGAATGATGTTGATACGGTACTCGATGCAAAACCTGATATTTTCAATCACAATATTGAAACCGTCGAGAGGCTTCAAAAACCTGTTAGAGTTCAAGCCCGCTACGACCGCTCCCGCAGTGTTCTTCGGCATGCTAAATCACGAGGCTTCACAACCAAAACAGGTATTATGCTAGGGCTTGGTGAAGAAGCCCATGAAATCGAGCAAACCTTACGTGATATCGCGAGTGATAAAACAGATATCGTAACGATCGGCCAATATTTACAGCCAACAGCTAATCACTTACCTATTTCACGCTGGGTAACACCCGAGGAATTTCAAAACTGGAAAACCTTTGGTCTAGGCCTTGGTATCGGAGTGATTGAAAGTGGGCCCATGGTTCGTTCTAGCTACCACGCCGATGAACAGTCCCTTAAATTTACTGGTACTGAACATCTTAATACAGAAAATAGCTTAGCCTCAGTTTAGACTAAGTCATTTCGAGATCCTTATTTTAGTGGTGCCTTTTTTTCAGTAGATCTCTAGTGTTGTTATATGACAACACGTGAAGAAATTGTAACAAATTGGCTACCCAGGTACACGGGTAACGCGCTAGATAAGTTTGGCCAATACATACTACTGACTAATTTCCAAAATTACGTCGACCGTTTTGCTGAATTAAACAACGTACCTGTGATTGGTCGTGATAAGCCCATGCCTAATGCTACAGCGGGCGACATAACGATAATAAACTTTGGAATGGGTAGCGCTACTGCGGCTACCATTATGGATTTATTAAGCTCAATTCACCCCAAAGCAGTGCTATTTCTAGGAAAATGTGGAGGAATTAAGCACCGTGCTGAAATTGGTGATTTAATTCTACCTATAGCAGCAATACGCGGTGAAGGTACAAGTAATGATTACTTCCCTGCAGAAGTGCCAGCTATGCCAGCTTTCGCACTGCAGAAAGCAATCTCTACGACGATTCGAGATCATGAACGCGACTACTGGACAGGCACAATTTATACAACCAATCGAAGAGTCTGGGAACACGACGAAGAATTTAAAAAGTACCTCAAGAAGATCCGTGCAATTGCTGTAGATATGGAAACAGCAACCCTATTTATCACCGGATTTTACAATGAAATTTCAACTGGTGCTCTTCTACTAGTTTCAGATCAACCCATGCTACCAGAAGGAATTAAAACAGATATCAGTGACCAAGAGGTAAACAGAAAGTTTGTCTCAGATCACATTCAAATTGGTATCGATGCTCTTAAACAGCTCATCAATAACGGAGCTACTGTTAAGCACCTACAGTTCTAACTTTTACTTAGCTGGCCACCAGTTATATAAACAGAAGTATACAAGCACCCCAGTCACGGAAACATACCACCAGATAGGGAAAACAATCTTAGCCCAAGCTTTGTGGCGTACGTAGTCACCTTTTAAGGCTAAAGCAAAGGTCTTTGGTACTAAGTAAGTAATCGCCACTGCTAATGTGATATGAGAAATAAGCATCGTATAGTAAATACGAGCAATTATTCCTGTACCACCAAACGGCGTATGCAGGCCACGGCGCAAATAGTGATACGTCACATAGCCACATAAAAATAAAGCTGAAACAACAGCAGCAGATAGCATCGCTTTACGATGTGCTGTTTTATTACCCATTTTAATAAAAATAAAGCCAGCGGATATCAGTACCGTGGCGAGTGCATTCATAGATGCGTTAAACAGGGGTATTTGTGTTACAGTCATGGTCGTATGAAAAGTCTATCGATCACAAGTGCCCCTAAAGCAAGGGGAAGATAAGTTATTGAAACAAGAAAAAGTTTACGTGCCGATTGATCACGACCTTCAGGATTTAAGAATATAATAGCACGCCATAAAAACCATAGTCCTAAAATTCCTACAAAAACTGTGTAGTAAATACTAACCAAATGTAAGGTGTAGGGTAAAAGACTAATCACAAGTAAAAGTATTGTATTAATAAATGACCACCCAGCAGCCCAACGACCCGTATCATCTGTGACTGTTGGCATAGGGAAATTAACCGCGGAATAATCTTTTCTATAAATCCACGCCACAGCCATGAAATGAGGCATCTGCCAAAAATACATGAAGGCAAAAAGTATCCATCCCAAAGCACTAATCCTACCCTCTCCCGCAGCCCATCCAATGAGCGGAGGGAAAGCTCCAGCAATAGCTCCGATCTCTGTACTCCAGCGTGAAAACTTCTTTGCCGGGGTGTACCAGCCTAAATAAGTCACAATCGTGAGCACAGTAAAAAGAGCAGCAAGATGACCCACTAAAGCAAAGATGCCCATGCAGGAGAAAAGACACAAGGAGGAGCCAAGAACGAATGCAGAACCAGTAGGAACCTTGCCAGAAGGAATGGGGCGTTGCGCGGTACGGTGCATTTGTGCATCCGTATCAAATTCAAGCCACTGATTTAGTACTGCTACACCGCCAGCAGCCATACTGGTTCCAACAAAGACGTATAAAAGTGTGAGTAAATCATGCTCAGGCTTACTGGCATAATAACCCACCAAAGCTGTTAATACAGAAAGTAAACTTAATCTTGGTTTAGTTAACTCAAGGTAATCTGAAAAAGTAGCAGCTGGAGCAGTTACTGTAGTTTGAGTACTCACGAGGAAATCCCCTCTTCGATATGATCTCTATGAGAATAAAACATGAGCCAAAAACAGGTAGCCAAAGTCAAAGCACCCACTACGACGTGTCCTGTAGTAATCGCTACAGCTCTGAGTGACCATATTATAGACATACCCAGTAACAACTGCAGTCCAAGTAAACATAAAAGCGTTGAAGCGCCAAAACGCATACCTGTAGTCGCAGCCTTATCTCGCCATATTTTAACTACAAATAGTGTTAGAAGAACCGTAAGCACACAGGCCATCACTCGGTGCGCAAAATGGATAGCTACTTTGAAACTCCACACCTGAGGAAGCAGAGATCCATCACTACTTGAATAAGGAAACGAGGGAATCGCCAGACCTGCATTATTATGCCGCATCACAGCAGCAATTGTAAGTTGCATGAAAAGCAGTGCCACACACCAGCGACCTAAACGTTTCACACTATTTGAAACATGTATTGGTTTTGTAATCCAAGACTTTGAGCAGCCGGTTGCTATAGCGATTAGAATACAGACATAAGCTTGTGCAATAATTCCATGAGGAATTCGTAACATCTGACCTATAGTCATTTCAAATCCTGGGAAATTTACTCCATCTAAAAGAACGCGCAAGCCACCCACAATACCTTGCAAGACAACCATCCCTATAGCCCATAGCCCTAAATTACGTAACCACGGTTTTTGATCCGTTTTCAATATCCACAGACTTAGGGCTATCGTTATAAACCCCATAGTCGTAGCGCTGAGTCTATGTGCATGCTCAGCAAACATAGAAATATTGGTCAACCAACCGTGCGGATTAAACGAGCCATTGGATAGAGGCCAATCAGCAAATGCCATTCCTGCATTGATGGTTGTTGTAAATGCGCCTAAAGTAACCAATACAAAGACCCAGGCACTGCCCAAAACAGCAAACGCCGCTAAAGCAGCTGAGTAGCGATGGTTCTGTGAAGGTTGTGCCATTGTAGCCATGTAAATTCAAAACGAATATAAGAAGCAAATTTTTCAATTTCAGCAAACTCTTTGACAACTTTTTACCAGCTCTAATTCACCATTCTCATGCGTATAAATACCTTCTTTATCGTATTAGGCCTTCTGCTAGTCGTTAGCTGTTCAAAGAAAGCTAGCGTACAAAGTCCTACCCCTACTAAGCCACCAGCTCAGCACAACGACGAAAAACATTATCCACTTGTTGGTGAGGTACTATCCGTGGACATTAAAACTCAAACACTTAAAGTGCGGCATCAAGCCGTAGTAGGCTTTATGCCGGCAATGACGATGGAGTTCGCTGTCTCTAGTAGCGATGCAGCACTCGTGCATGCAGGTGAACACATCAAAGCAGAACTCGTAATCATAACGGATAGTCCAGCTCGTCTAGAGCATATTTGGCCTGATGATCGCCAAATGACAGATATTTTAAACGCATCCGCTTCTGCACTCAGAGAAGAAACTCACGATAGAGGTGAAACCGCGTACCGAGAAGTAGGCGAAGTAATTCCACGGTTCTCACTACTAAACCAAGAAGGACAGATCGTGCAAAGTGATCACTTCAGGGGTAAACAAGTGATGCTAAACTTTATCTACACGCGCTGTCCGATTGCCGATATGTGTCCAGCAGCTACCCTGAAGATGATGACTACGCAGCGTTTAGCCGAAGCAAGTAAAGTTACAAATATTGAGTTTATCTCTATATCGCTAGATCCAACCAATGACACACCAGGCGTACTTAAAGAATACGCATCAGCACGAGGAATTAATACACACAACTATACGTTCTTAACTGGACCTGAAGGTTCAATACGAGATCTACTGACACAATTCGGAGTGATTGCAGAATTTTCTGGAGACTTAGTAAAACACACCCTCGCAACTCTTCTTATCAATGCTAACGGAAAAATTATATGGAGAGCTGATGGTAGTGATTGGGAGCCTCAAGATTTCGTTAATCGAATGCATAAAGAGGCTCCAGCAAACAGTCCGAAGCAGCTTTAATCCGCAACTCCATTGAAGCAATCTGAAGTCAAATCAGTCAGCCCTAGGTCTCAATTGCTGGTGATAACACTCGCAGCCTTAACTCTTAGTTTAGGTGTGTATTTAATCCCCCATTCTCATAAACTGAGTCACCTAGACTTTAGTCCTAAGGGAGCAAACAGTGTTCAATTCTGCGATCCAGACCGCCCCCGTATAATAGCTGTAGAAAATAGAATTCCACGAGTAACTATCGCTTACTTTGAAGCAGATACTCTTAAGGCGGGAAAAACTACACACGCTTCATTTGGTCTTTATGCTGCAAGCGGAAAACCTATCGGTCTTCATGAGCTCACAGAAGGAACAAATCAGAATTTTCAAATCATTTTAGTAAGTCCACATTTAGATGACGTTCAATTAATTGAACCCTACCCAATATCACCGAATGGTAGATGGGCATTTGATTTTAAACCAACGACCGAGGGCAACTATCGTCTCTTTGCTGATATAACACCAGAAGCAACCCAGGCTGAAATCTATACTTCTACAAACTTTCCAGTTAGTGCTAGTGAGCAAAAAGTAAGCCCAGCTGCAACACATTCAGATCTGATACAGGCAACACTGATAAAACCAACGCCAATTCTTTATGCCGGGCAGCCGTATGAACTGTGCTTAATTTTAAAGTCCAAAAATCATGAGATGATTACAGTGATTCCTAGCTTAGGATCATTTGCTCACTTGATAGTTATTGATAAGCAACGCACGTCTTTTATCAACGCTAAGACAGATCCTCAGCACGTTACTCATAGCCTGGATTCACACTCACCTGAGTTTTTCTTTAATATATCCTTACCTGACCCAGGCACATACACTGTCTGGGCGGAAGTGAATATTTCAGGTACAGTTGAATACTATTCATTTCCTTTAACTGTAGAACCGTGAGCTTTATTTGCTACTTTTAGACCACTGATAAAAAGCACTGCCAAGTGCTCCTACAAAAAACAGGGAACTAATTGCTGACAAAAGAATACCTCCAAAAGCTTGGTCGCTAAGTACATCAAAGCCTGGAATTAGGCGAGGTGCTAAAACATAGTTTGGATAGATTGCGTGTTCAGCCATCAATAGGTAAGAAAAGACAGCAGTCATTGCTACTTCTAAGCCAAATAGGTACACCATACGCGTACCATACCTAAAGCTAGGGTAAAGCTTCGAAGGCGATAGAAGTGGCCATGCCATAAGCATTCCTGCCGCTATAATGACACTATACTCACAGCAGTGATTAATAGAATTACGCACTCCCCACAGAAAGGCACGGGGAACGTACCAAAGACTTACCATGAGTACAAACAAGGCACCCATCAGCCACGGATGCGATAAGATACGGGCAAATATGCGAACGATGGGTAATCTTAAAAATGTATCTAGCATCCAACTTGGTAAACCAAGTAACAATAAAGACGCTGCAGGAAACACGATCAAAAGCTGCATAGCCACATGTACGCTAAATAAATAAAGCGCACCGATTCGGGCAAATGGAGAGCCAACAGCTATAAAAAGTATACTCAGTCCTAAATAAAAATAGAGGGCCTCTTTTTTGGGGAATAAAGGTTGCCCTTCAAAACGAGATCTCAGTGGCCCAATACATAGGGCATATGCCCATCCTAGTCCAATGAGGCAATATAGTGCAGCAGGTTCATATATCCAATCAAACCAGTCGATCATAGTAGTGAGTGACTAGTTTAATTACGATATAAGCGGTATGAAACCGCCTGTTTTTATAAACTCGAAAGCGGTATGCTTGCTTGAGCAGAGAACACCTGCAGTAAAGCCCACATCGTAAACCCTGCAAGTACCATTCCGATAAAGAAAAGGACCGTACAGAAAGGCTTATCCCAGCGCAAATGCATGAAGATAAAGATAACGAACAAAAACTTTACTGTGGATGACAACATTAAGATCGTCACTAAAGCGGTATGAGAAAAAGGAAGGTATACGGTAACAATTTCGATACCCGTAATAACTGCTAAAAGCATAGCAATCTGAACAAAGAGTTCAAATTTACTATGTTCTGTACCGTGATCCTGAGATGCTACAGCGGAGTGGCTCATGTTCTTTTTAAATTAAATGTATTCTAGCAGGTAAACGACCGTGAAGATTACGATCCATACAATATCCACGAAATGCCAATATAGGCCCATGGATTCAACATCGATAGCATCCTTTTCACTCAAACGACCAGTGTAGGAGTAAATCAACATGGTTGTTAGCCAGATAACACCGATAAGTACGTGAATACCGTGTGTGCCTGTTAACGTGAAGAATGTAGTTCCTAATATACTATTAGAAATTGTCAGATGCTTAACGTGAACGAATTCACTAAACTCGAACACTTGGCAGCCTAAGAAAATAAGTCCGCAGATGATCGTTAAGACCAACGATGCTCGCATACTCTTTAAGTTACCCTTCTGAATAGCATTCACTGCGAGTGCCATCATCAGTGATGACATAAGAAGAATGAAGGTAGAGAACGAAGTTAGTTCGATACTGAAAATAGAACTAGCTGGAGGAGTACCTACAGGAGGATGAAGTCGGTAAATAAGATGGGTCGAAATCAAACAACCGAAAAACATGCAATCCGAAGCAAGAAAGATCCACATAAGGAGCTTTTTGTTCGAAATACCTGTAGAGGTAGTCGAGTCGTGATGGTGATCAATGGCACCTGAAGCTACAGAGCTCATGGTATTATAATAATTGGTTAAAGGATAAGAATATTATGACTTAGTGCTTAGTGTCTGAGCTATCATGACCATCAAGGTGCAGGTGATAACCTTCGTTACCTTCCAGAGCCCAGCAATATACTCCATATAAGAATATGCCTAAACCAATTAAGCATACCGTAAGTTTTTTACCTACGATGACTTTAGGATCTGGATTTGAATCGATCGTTGCTACACCAACACCACCAATTAAAATACCAAGAGATGCAATAAAAGGATAAATGGATTGGAATGGCATATGAATGCCGCCGTGTGCAGATTCTGCTTTTTCTAGCTTAGCATGTTCAGCTGCAATTTCTTCTTTGTGCTGCTTTTCATACCAGAAAGCATCCCGAGCATGGACTACAGGAATAACACGGTAGTTATATTCAGGCACTGGATTTGGAAGACTCCACTCGAGTGTGCGACCATCCCATGGATCATTCTTTACTCTCTCACCTTTGAAGTAGGTATAAACCATCACAGCAAAGTAAATAGTTACACCAACACCTAGTATAAATGCGCCGATCGTTGCGATGAAGTTAGAATTATTCCAACCCATGTTAGGATCATAGGTGAAGGTACGGCGTGGCATACCATTGAGACCTAAGAAATGCATCGGGAAAAAGGTCGTATTAAATCCAATGAAAATAACCCAGAAGGATAATTTACCCCAGAATTCACTTACTTTACGACCGAACATAAGTGGGAACCAATAATGAATGCCTGCAAGTAGTGCAAAAAGTGAGCCACCGATTAATACGTAATGGAAATGCGCAACTACAAAGTAACTGTTATGTTGTTGTGCATCAGCAGGAGCTGCGGAGTGCATAATTCCTGAAAAACCACCAAACATAAACAACCAGATAAATCCGAGAGCGAACATCATAGGAGTACGCATGGAAATATGACCGCCCCAGATTGTGCCAATCCAGTTAAAGATCTTAACACCTGTAGGAACTGCAATAGCCATAGTAGTCATAGCAAAAGCGGCTGTAGCAACAGTGCCCATACCTGTGGTAAACATATGGTGACTCCATACGCCGAATCCTAAAAAGCCTATACAAGCACCTGAGAATACAACAATAGGATAACCGAATAGTGGCTTACGAGAGAAGGTCGGAAGAATTTCCGATATAATTCCCATACCAGGTAAAATCAGAATATATACTTCAGGGTGACCGAAAACCCAGAATAAATGAGTCCATAAAATCGGCATACCACCGTTAGAAACTTCAAAGAAATTTGTGGAAAAAGAGCGGTCCATCATGAGTTCAACTAAAGCAATCGTAATTGCAGGAAACGACAGAACGATCAGGAACGCTGTGATGAGGGTCATCCAGGTAAATACAGGTAAGCGCATCATTGTGAGCCCAGGAGCTCTCATATTAATGATCGTTGTGATAAAGTTAAGTGAAGCTGCAATAGACGCTACACCAAGTAGCTGTAAACCCATTACCCACATATCAATGGCGTGATTAGGGCTGAAAGCGCGAGTTGTCAGTGGTGTGTAACCGAACCAACCACCATTAGGAGCCCCGTCGTGCAAGAACCAACCTAAATTAACGATGATTGCACCTGCTAGGAATACCCACAGGGAAAATGCATTTAGACGTGGGAAAGCAACGTCGCGTGCTCCGATCTGAAGCGGCATAATAAAGTTAAAGAATGCAGCACTCAGTGGCATGATCGCTAAAAAGATCATAGTCGTGGCATGCATCGTAAACATTTCATTGTACTGCTGAGCAGACAGAAAGTTATTATTAGGTACGGCCAGCTGAATACGAATCAGCAAAGCTTCTACCCCACCCACTAAAAAGAAAAATAATGCAAAGACTCCGTAAAGGAATCCAATACGTTTATGATCCACAGTGGTAAGCCAGCTCATTAAGCCAGTCTTAGCTTGAGGTCTGTAAAATAGAGAAGAACGTGCAGTGATCTTCTCGTCGTGTGCCGTGTAACCGGATTTAGTAATTGCGTCAGCCATACAAAAATGAGTTTAAAACTAGATATTGCTTATTTAAGGCTTTGAAGAAATGCGACAAGTGCGACTTCATCTTCTGAAGTCAGTTTGATATTATTTAGTAGGTAACCATTTACCCACATTTTGTTACCTGGCTTTACAGCACCAGGATTATGTATCCAGCGCTGAAGCTGCTCAGCGTTGTTATCAAGCTTTCCACCAGCAATCGTTGTGCGTGAGCCAACGTGTGTAAGTTCTGGTCCTGCTACACCCACTGCGCCAGCGTAGCCTCGAATCATGTGACATGTGTTACAGGTCTTTTCTGAAAAAAGATGCATACCTCTTGTGATCAATTCTGGATTCTCATTCTTCTCAGGAAACTGCTTAGCTTTCCAGGCATCGAGAGGACTTACTTCGAAGTCGCCTGATACACCTGGCTCATTTTCTTTAAACGAACGAAGCGATGCAAATTGAGCTTTGCCTAAACCAGATCCAGTGGAAGCTACAACACGATACGATTTAGATTGTTGATCTAACCAGTCGTTAAAATCACGCGGACTAAGTGCAATAACGCGGAAGCGCATCAAAGCATGGGAGTCGCCGCAGAACTCAGCGCACTGACCCCAGAAATAACCAGGCTTGTCTGCTTTAAACCAAAGCAAATTACCGCGGTTAGGAATCATATCAACTTTGCCTGCAAGCTTTGGAATCCAGAAACTATGCATAACATCCATGCTACGTAAATTTACATGAATTGGTCGACCTGCTGGAACAACAAGTTCATTACCGGTAGTTAATACGCCTGCTCCAGGAACTTGCTCATTAAGGTACTCAAATTTAAACCACCACTGATAGCCAGTTGCAGTGATTTCATAAGCATTTGCCTTTTCTTCAACGGGTACGTCGTAGGTATACCAAATTCCTTTAAGTGTCGGAACAGCTATAATGACTAAAGCGAATACAGACGCGGCAATAAGCCCTACTTCGATAAGTGGGTTGCCATGGCCTTCTTCAGGTGGAATAGCACTTTCTTCAGCTGGAGTACGTGCTTTAAATTTGATTGTAGCGTATGCAAGAATTGATGCAACGATGACAAATATTGCAAACGTCACGTAGCAGGTGACATAAAAAATATTCAGCTGTGTCCTAGCTACGGGACCTTCAGTGATGAAAGTAGATTGTTTGCCGTCCAGACCAAGCAGGGACTGCCAAGAGCACCCGGATAGCAATGCCAATGAGGCAAAAGCTCCAAGGGAGCGGATGTTGGTGAACGAATTATGTAAAAATTTATGCAGACGCATGGATACGAATCCAACCAAGCTCAACGAAATGAGCTAGTTTTCAAGCATTAATCTACGCATTTAATATAACTCCTAGTAATCATTCCTTGTTCTAATGACCATCTAAGGTAATCAATCATAGTTGCGTAAGGCTTAGCAAAATGCGAATTAACATCTACCATGAAGAAAATCACATTCTCAGTTCTTACTTTAATAGCGCTTATCGGCGCTGGCTGTGGCCAATCTTCCCAGCCTACTACAACCGCGGCAGCGGCTACACCAGCACCATCAGGTCCTCGTGAAATTGACATAAGTGCCAATGACACAATGAAATACGACATAACAGCAATCTCAGCAAGTCCTGGTGAATCCCTTAAAGTGGTATTCACAAACGCAGGCACAATCCCTAAGGAAGTCATGGGACATAACTGGGTTCTTTTGAACAGCAATGTTGACGTAACTTCCTTTGATACTGCAGCTTCTGCAGCAAAAGAGACTAACTATATCCCGGCAGACCGTGCAGCTGATATAATTGCCAAAGTGGACATTCTTGGACCACGCAAATCAGGTGAGGTAGAGTTTAAAGCACCTACTACACCTGGCCAATACACCTTTATTTGCACATTTCCAGCCCACTTCCAGGCCGGCATGCATGGAATCCTCACAGTCAAGTAAGCCTATGGGCGCTTGCTGCACCCCTAGTTCCCCAGAAGGGTCTCGTCACGAGACCCAACCTACTCGGTTTAGCCGCATCACTTCAGGATCATCTGAAGGTATGCGGCTTATTTCTAGAGGCGTCTTTAGTATGGGGACAAATGCGATATACGGTTTTGCTGCAGACGGTGAAGGCCCTGCACATGATGTTGCAGTTGATGCGTTCTACATTGATACAACATGTGTTACTAACGAATCTTTCAATTTATTCGTAAACGCTACAGGCTATAAAACAGATTCTGAAAAATACGGTTGGTCATTTGTATTTTTCGGGCATTTGAATTCAAAACAATTAGACGCAGGAGTTCGCTTAGTCGTACAAGGTAGTGAATGGTGGTACCGTATCGAGGGTGCTAGCTGGAGACATCCAGAAGGTGCTGGTTCAAATATTAAGCAACGCTGGTCGCATCCCGTAACTCATATCTCATGGAATGATGCCCAAGCCTATGCTACATGGGCTGGAAAACGCCTACCCACCGAAGCTGAATGGGAATATGCAGCACGCGGCGGATTAGTTCAAAAAAGATTTCCCTGGGGTGATGAACTAGAGCCAGAGGGGACGCACCGCATGAATGTATGGCAAGGTGACTTTCCTAATCATAACACCAATGCAGACGGATTTTACGGGACCGCACCTGCTAAAAGTTATAAAGCAAATGCATACGGTTTATATCAGATGACGGGCAACGTGTGGGAATGGTGCTGGGATTGGTTTGAATCGGGCTATTATCTAAAATCCTCAAAAGAGAATCCATTAGGCCCAGATACTGGAACTCGTAGATGCATGCGCGGCGGCAGCTATCTATGCCACTCCAGTTACTGTAATCGCTATAGAACAGATGCCCGCAGTAGTAATACGCCTGAAAGTGCAGCATCAAACATTGGATTTCGCTGCGTCAGGGACGTAGCATGAAAAATAAACATAAGAAAATAACAATTCAGGCAGTCAAAGATCATTTTAATGATCCAGTTGCCGTGGTGCATTACACCCGTGCAGCACATAACTTAGGACTTTGGAAATCGGAGGAAATTTTAATCGACCGTTTTTTTAAAGATAAAAGCGCACGTCTTCTTGAGGCAGGTTGCGGCGCTGGTCGAGCAGCCTTAGGCCTTTGGAATAAAGGCTACACAAATATAACAGCTTTCGACTTAGCAGATGAACCCATCGAGCAAGCAAAGAGTCTGGTAAAAGAAAAAGAAGCACACGGCATTGATCTTCATGTAGCAGATGCAACTTGCTTACCCAAAATTGCCTGCTTTAAAAAGAAATTTGATGGTGTTTTATTTCTCTTTAACGGACTAATGCAAATTCCAGGAAGAGATAATAGACGTAAAGCTTTGCTTGAATTAAAACGCGTAAGTAATCCGGGTGCTCCACTATTATTCACTACCCATGACCGAGATTATTCGCCTACCGAACGAGCCTTGTGGTCACTTGAGACACTGCGCTGGGAAAAAGGCACCCAAGACAAACGTTTAGTAGAATTTGGTGATCGCTATTTTTCCCATGAACACGGGAAAACTTTCATGCATTTACCCAATCGTTCTGAAATACTCGATGACTTATCTGCAACAGGTTGGACCCATCAGTATGATGCATTAAGGAAAGAAATTTCCAAAGAATCAGCTGCAGTGAAAGACTTTTCAGATGAGTGCCGCTTTTGGCTAGCCACTAAACAGTGAGCACAAAAAAAGACGTGCTGGTTATAAGCACGTCTTTTGAGTTAATAAAAACAGTTATTATAGTTTCTTTGTAATATCTATAGAATAGGTACGGCCACGAGCCATTCTGGTGTATAGACCTGTTTCAAAACCTTGTGAGCTTCCAGATACAAGTGGTGGTTTAGCATCTAAGGCATTGTTTAAACCCAACCTGATACGTGTATCAGAAAACCACTTGTTAGAAGGCTCCAAGCGGTATGCAATATAAGTATTATACATTTTAGTATCATGCACTACGTAGCGGTAGCTATATGATCCATTGTTAAATATCGGCTGAATATAAGTAGGATTACCAAGTGTATTCCATGTAGTTAAAGATGTGGTTGCACCAGTATCCGTGTACCGACCTATGTAATACATAGAAACACCTGCCGACCAATTGCTTTTCTTCCAATTTAACATACTAGTGCCACGCCATGGAGGTGTTGCGCCTCCGACATTAGCACTGTTTGAACTGCGGTATTCAGTACGGGCTGCGGTTGCTGAAGTATAAGCATGGAAATCGTTTAGGTATGTCCATGTTGTATCAAAGGTGAAGCTTCCAATTCTCATCTTTGGTAAACGATAATTAAGATCAAAATCATAACCATTTACAAACTGGGAAGCAGCATTGTAGTAACTTACGTTTACGTAGGAGATGCCACCGACAACAGCGCGCTGATTTCCTGGAGCTTGAGTAGCGTTATATGCAGCAAAGGCGGCAATATCTGTAGCAGTAACAGGCATACGAACTACGGAAGGATCGCCTTGGTAGTTTGCTGTTCCAGAACCTAAATCGACACTACCGATACTTTTACCAGATGCTACAGCAGCCTGAGTGGCTGCTAGTAGTGCAGCCGTATCAGCAGCAATACCACCACCTGTAACAATAACATTCCTTTGAGCTATTTCCCAGTAATCTACAGATAGCGACAAACCTTTAACGTGAGGTATATCGATCACGATACCAGCAGACTTACTCTTAGATGTTTCAGGTTTTAAATTTAAATTACCGTGAGCGATACTAATACGATTTGAAGGACCGTCTGTTGGTAATCCAGTTACTATCGAACGGTACGTGTCATTACTGCTTAATAAGGTACGCTGTAAGGTCCCGGTAAATAATTCATTCAAATTAGGCGCATGAAAGCCTTCGCTATAGGAAGCACGTGTCATTACAAAACTAAGCGGTCTCCAAGATATGCCGTATTTTGGCTTAGAAGTTGAACCCACGGTTGAGTAATTTTCCCTACGCACTGAAGCAGTTAATTCAAGCGACCTAACCAATGGTAAGGTAAAGGAACGACCAACGAGCGGTAAAACAGTTTCAGCATAAAGTGCTGAAACATGACGATTACCATGCGTATCGTTATTAGGTGAAAAGCTAACGAAATCATCACCAAGTGGATCAAGTCCAGAGGTTGCTGGATTTAAGCCAGCAAATGGAGGGCGGAAATCGTCAAACGCCTCATAGCGGAATTCACCACCAAAAGCAGCACCGATTGAATTACCACCCCATATTGGTAGCAAGTTTCCGCTAGCATTAAAATCACCGCTTCCGAGTTTTGTAATACCATTACGGATAAATGGTGCTGCAAATGTATTCACTACGCTTTGCGGATTAGTGAAAGCCCCAGTAACAACTTCAACACCATTTTGAATGGCAAAGGTTTGACCAAACGGATTCATCGCCTTTGCAGGATCAGTTTGATTGATAGCTGCGTTAAGAAGACTGCGACGTGTAGCACCTGCCTCATATTCAATGCCGCGAGCTGCAGAATATAAAAGTGCTCCCTCGTATGTCCATGAATCAAAAAATTTACCACGAACTCCTAGCACTCCACGGTAAACTGAGTCAGTGACATAATCGGTACGTGTCGCAAAATCGATAAAGCGCTTATTGGTAACAGAAACAGCCGAAGGGGTACCCTTCAAACGAGCTGTACCATCTGTGTTTGCTGCACCGTTCACATCCCAGAAACGAGTACCAAAAGGATTATAAGGATTAGATGCAGGTACAATTAAGTAGCCATCCGTGCTTTGCGAATAAGCATCAGGCTCACGGTAAGCTGTTGAATGCGCTTGATACATGTTGAACTCACCAAAGACGGACAATTTAGAGTTAATTTCATACTCTGCTGAAGTGTAAATACTGGTACGCTTACTTGATGGTTGGATGTGGCGGTAAGCGCTATTATTCCAATAATAATCATGACCAGGACCTGTCCATGTACGTGCAGGAGCAGCTGTTCCGAAACCTACACCACCTGTTGCTAGTGGGGTTAGGTAGAAAACACCCGTACTTGAAGTCATTGTTGTTGGAACACCAGTAGGACGAGCACCTGTAAATGTACTTACTTGGCCATACGGATTAGTAGCTGTAGCGGTACCTGTGATATAGGAACCGAAAGCACTCGATGTTGATAATAAATTAAATGTGGTATCAGTAGGCACATTCCAAGGAGCAGGAGCATTAGCAGTATTATCTGGATTCGAAGAAAAAGGTCTATTGGCAGAAAACACTACCCCACGATCGTAATAGTCAGCAACTGCAACAATATGACCTTTACCACCTGCAAATGTTTGTCCTTGTGTTACTGTAATACGGCGGTCTTTTCCGTCGCCATAGCGGGTTTGACCCCAGGCTAACTTAAGCTGTGTACCTACAAATGATTTATTCATCTGGTAATTGACTACACCAGCTACAGCGTCTGTGCCGTAAATTGATGAAGCACCATCTCTTAAAATATCAATATGGTCTACTCCGCCATTAGGTAGCTGATTTGAATTAACAGATAACGTAGGAACGCCTGCTTCGGATTGACTGATAGGATGAGGAACTAAGCGACGACCGTTAACTAATATTAGCGTATTACTGGAAGGTAAACCACGCATCGAAATTGTTGCATTATCACCACGAGCAGTAGCACCAGCAACAGCTGTTTCATTGCCTGGCATACCCGTAATTTCAGGTAAAGCAGTTAGCAATTCAGATGCTTGATTAGCATCACGTGATTCAAACATTTCCTGATCAACAACAGTGATAGGAAGTACATTTTCTTGTTCAACACGCTTAATGTTAGAACCGGTAACAGAAAATGCACTGAGTTTGACTACTTCATCCTTAGGTGGCGCTACTTGTGCGTTGACAGGATTTATAATAGCTAGCGCTGAAGCAAAAATTGATGGAACAAGTAATCCAACAATCTTAGGGTATAGGTTATGTTTCATGGTGTAGAAAAATTGAAATACATTTGTATTTATTAGACTAGCACAAAATAGCTGCCAATAAGCAGTACTATATCGCATTAAAAGATAATCTAATACTGGCATTACTGGATCCGGTAACTACAAATCAATTCCCTAAGCTACCAAAAATAGAATTTGATTTGTAGATTACCTGTAAACGAATGCAAAATTTCACTTTTTAGTTAAGAAATACAAAGAAATCAGAAATGCAGGATATTGTCCTATGAAGGCTGCATTTACAGCAAAAACCCGCCTGTCTACGTGTAGGACTTAAACTGGATTCCAAAATCCGTTAGCTAAGCATGTAGTTATAGTCTAAATTCTAGCCGAAATATGGTTAAATTAGCATAGAATTTCATCCTTTAGCTCTTAAAGGATGACTGTGAACCTATATATACCCGTGTTGCCTCTTCTTGTCATAAGTAATCAAAGCAAGGCTAAGAAAGTTAATTTTCCGCTTTGCCCTAAGTCCAAGCCGCTTACATGGTTAAGTTTATGCCTACGATCGTATTCACCATAGCCAATCAAAAAGGGGGTGTCGGAAAGACAACCACGGCCGTGAATCTTGCTGCCGCCTTTGCAGCAAAAAAAATCACTACCCTCTTAGTGGATCTTGATCCGCAAGCGAACGCTACGAGCTCTGTTGGCGTTGAGAAACAAGAAGGTAAAAGTCTTTACGGACCATTACGCGGAGAAGGAAACGCGATGGACTTGATTGTACAGACATCAACTAAGAATCTAAGCTTAATTCCAAGTGAAGAAGATTTAGCAGCAGCTGAAATAGAAATTGCTCAAACTGAGAACTTCCTACTCAAACTTAAAACAGTACTAGCACCCGTAAGAGCGTCAGAGAAATTTAGGGTCGTTATCATAGACTGTCCCCCAGCCTTGGGAATGCTTTCAATGAATAGCTTAGTTGCAGCTGATTTTCTTTTAATCACACTGCAATGTGAATACATGGCTCTAGAAGGTCTTGGCCAAATTATACGTAATGTTGATCGGCTAAAAACAGCAGGGATTAATACCGACCTAGAACTAGGTGGAGTCATCATGACTATGTACGATGCGCGTACAAAACTTTCGAAACAAGTGATTGATGAGGTTAAACAGCATCTGCCTGGTAAGATTTTTAGCACTGTAATTCCACGCACAATTAGGCTTAGCGAAGCTCCAAGTTTTGGAAAAACAATTTTCTCCTACGATGCAAGCAGTCCAGGAGCTCACGCTTACAAGCAACTCGCTGAAGAAATCATTGCACGCTTTTCTCTGCAATGATCGCAGTTTTTAGTAAATATAAACAGGCGTTCATTCTGGGGTTACAAAGCAATCTTGTCTACCGCTGGAACTTCTTAGCTCGTGGCTTGTTCTCCCTACTACATCTAGCTGCAGCCTTTATTCTTTGGGGTGCTATCTTTACAGTTAAGCCAACGATAGGTGGCTTTAACTTAGCACAAACAATCACCTATTTTGTTACTCTAATTATTCTTCAATTTTTCATTGGTGCGTTTAATGAAGACTACCAAATCAGTGAAGAAATCAGAAATGGGCTCATCAATCAGTTTCTTCTAAAACCAATCAATTATTACCTTTACCGCTTCAGTGTTTTTGTTGCAGCTCGTCTTGTATCTGGAGCCCTAGTTCTAATTCCTTTAATTCTTATTTCTCCTTGGATTGGAAGCTATCTGGTATTTCCCCATGACATGTGGCGACTACTTTGCGCTATCCCTGCAATGGCAATGGCAGCAATTATTCAATTTTCGATAGCGTATTGTTTTGGCATGCTAAGCTTCTGGTTTTTAGAAATACAAGGTTTTGTTATTCTTTCTATGGCAGTAGAGACAGCACTGGGTGGACAAGCTTTCCCCTTAGACCTTATGCCTAAAGCGATTTTCAATATCGCTCAGTACCTACCATTTTTCTACCAAATGTATTTCCCAGCGGCAATTATCACAGGCCGTATAGGTCCAGAACTCATTACACAAGGCTTTATGATTCAAGCGTTTTGGGTCGTTGTATTACTCTGCACATCTCAGCTACTTTGGGTACGTGGACTCAAACGTCATACAGCAGTAGGAGGATAAGTAAGCACCTATGAATTATTTTAAAATATGGTTAGCTGGTGCTCGGTATTCTCTGGTGCGTACCATGATGTTTAGGGGAGATTTCTTTATCTGGTCTTTAGTTGAATTACTCTGGATGGGTGTAAATTTACTTTTAGTTGCAGTCATCTATCAGCACACACCATCCATTGCAGGTTGGACGCAGTACCAAATGGTTATGCTCGTTGGAACAGGCATGCTTGTTCAGCGCTTACTGATGGGTTTCTTTTGGACTAATCTGTTTGAGCTTGGCCGCAATGTGCGCAGCGGAGCCTTCGATTTTTTCCTATCTCAACCAGGCCATCCCTTATTTATGGCGTCTACACGCAAGCTAGATCCAGATGGACTAGCTAATTCGTTTGTTGCACTGGGAGTCGTGATCTTTGCAGCTAACAAACTTAACTTGCACCCTTCCGTTTTAGACATGATAGGCTACACGCTCGTGATCTTTGCAGGCCTTGCCATTCACTATAGCATTCTTGTTCTCACAATGTCCCTATCCTTCTGGCTTACCAGTACAAGCGGTATTGAAGGTACATACTTTGCGCTTACTGAATTTTCAAGACTCCCCAAGGGAGCTTTCCACGGTTTGGCACGTCTAGTTTTTGTTTGGATTTTACCCTTAGTCGTCGTCAGTAATACTCCTGCAGAAATTTTATTCAGCGGCTTTAAATTAAGTTGGGCTTTAGGTCTTGTTGGGATTGCGATCATTTGGCTTAGCGTCGCTATTTTTGTTTTTAATCGTGGCCTAAAGCGCTACGCAAGCGCCTCGTCTTAATCCTAATTCAAAGATTCATGGATACTAAGACTTACGATCAGTTGCTTAAAACGCTTCAAACACGCATTGATCACGTATTTAAAGAGCAACGTTTTTTAACTCAGGCACTCACACACCGCTCCTATCTTGCAGATCATGCTGAAGTAACCGTCAGTAATCAGCGGCTCGAATTTTTAGGAGACGCTGTCTTACAGCTCATCATGACTGATCTTCTTTTTGCACTATACCCAGGAGAGCAAGAAGGAGGCTTAAGTAAACGTAGAGCATCGCTTACGAATGGAACTTTCTTAGTAGAAGTTGCTAAAGAAGCTAATATCGATACATGCATTCGTTTAGGTACAAGTGAGGAATCCTCTGGAGGTCGCAGCCGTGCATCGTCTCTTGAGGATGCCTGTGAAGCACTCATTGGTGCAGTTTATTTGGACGGTGGTTTTGAGGCTGCTAAAAAAACTGTCGTAGCACTCTACGGCGATATAGCTCAACGGCTGGAAGGTTCAAGTAGTCGTGACAACCCGAAAGGTCGGCTTCAAGAGATTATACAACCTATCCACGGCAATCATGCTTTAAGATATGAGGTGATTTTAGAGGAAGGTGAAGATCATGCTAAGGCCTTTGAAGTTGCCGTTTACTTATTAGATAAAGAACTCGGCCGTGGGCGTGGACATTCTAAAAAGATTGCTGAAGAAGCAGCCGCTCGCCAAGCACTGCCCTTGTTTGATATTGCCAAGTAAAGCACTGGGTAGAAGCCGTATGCTAAGTGAGTGTAGATATTTGCTTTCTTGAGGACTTAGCCTTGATTTAAAAGCTAAATGTCTGACTCCGCTCAAAATACACGTCACCGCTTAACTGGCATATGCCCAGCAGCGCGTGCTGTTGTGGTATCTGAATTACTCAGTGAACGTAAAAAGCCAGTCTCATTAATTGTTATAGAAGACTTACGCCAAGCTGAAGCAATGAGTGAAGACATACGTCTTTTCTACGCTGCAATGACAGAAGCTAAGATAGCGAAAAAAGATAGGGCTGATGCAGAAATTTTAGTCTTCCCAGAATCGATCCCAGATTCACGTGATTTAAGAGAAGCCTTTGTAGCTTCAAGCGATAGACTTAATGTACTATCTAAACTTAAAGGCAGACTTAGTCATTCAGATGTTAAGCCTGAAGCCTCTGATGCGAAAAAGAAAGGGAAACCTTCCCCTGCTTTAATTGTTATCACGACTCCTTCAGCTCTTTTACAGGCAGTCCCCGCACTTGAAAAATTTAGTGCGCATGAACTTACGCTCCATCAAGGTAAACACCATTCCTTTACGGGTCTACTTACCGAACTTCAAACACTTGATTATGACTGCGAAGCGCTGTGTGAGGCACCCGGACACTACGCCATCAGAGGTGGCATTATTGATGTCTATCCAGTCACTGATGTAAGACCTTACCGTTTGGATTTCTTTGGAGACGAGATTGAATCCATTCGCACGTTTGATCCTGTGACACAGCGCTCAGGTGATCCTGTAGAAACAATTACTTTATCTGCTTCCCCGCGAGTTCGCCTTGATGCTGCACGCTCTGGTCTTGCAGACTATCTGCCTAAATCAACCGTGTGTGTATTAATTGAGCCCACGACTCTTGAGGAGGAATTTAGAGCACTTAATCCGGACGAGGGTCAAGGAGCTACTCCAATCCTTGAAGCATGCGCTGAATTGATCGCTGTAGGTGATCTAGATGAAGCAAGCACGTACTTTGATTCTACCTGTGATAGCACAGTCTGGGATACTGAAAACTTAAGCCATAGTAGACACTTTCCTGGAGATGAATTAGTTGCACAAGATCGACTCGAAGCCGAAGAAAGTGCACGTAGTGAATTTCTCACGCAACTGGGTATCTGGAAAAATAAAGATTATGGCCTAGTGTTTATTGCAGCAAAAAGTGGTGAAGAACAAAGGATGAGGGAAATTCTTAAGGCGCATTCTAAAACAAAACACATCGAACCCGTATTTCTTCAGGCGGGTCTTAACGAAGGTTTTAAAATAAAGTACCGAGATACTAAAGCAAGTGAGCTACCTGAAAAAATCTCCCTCGCTAAGGCAAAGACAGGAATTATATTTGTAACCGAAACTGAAATCCTAGGACGTCAAAGACCAAGGCGAGCTGCAACAGATCAAAGAGCTCGTGTACAAAAAGCTCAGGTCGATCAACTCCTTGATTTTGCTGAATTAGTAGAAGGCGATTTTGTCGTTCACTTACAACATGGGATCGCACTTTTTAGGGGTCTTACCAAACTAGATACCGCTCAGGGCGTACGTGAAGTGATCTCTTTAGAATTTGAAGAAGGCGTTACCCTTCACGTATCACTCTCTGAATCTCATCTATTAAGTCGCTACGTTGGGTTAGGTAAAATCCGTCCCCAACTTGGGAAAATAGGCTCTGGAAGATGGGAGAAAGCACGCCAAGCAGCGGAACGAGCAACGTTGGACGTCGCAGCAGAACTCTTACGCGTTCAAGCACGCCGTGAATCACAACCTGGCTACAGTTTTGGTTCAGAAACGGAGTGGCAAAGAGAATTCGAAGCCTCTTTTGCTTTCACTGAAACACGCGATCAACTCAAAGCGATAGCAGAAACTAAAGCTGACATGGAGCGAAACCGCCCAATGGATAGGCTCATCTGTGGAGATGTTGGTTTTGGAAAAACTGAAGTTGCACTGCGAGCCGCTTTCAAGGCCGTTCAAGATGGCAAGCAAGTGGCAATACTCATTCCAACAACCGTACTTGCCCAACAACACTTAAATACATTTAGGGAGCGAATGGCAGGCTACCCAATCGCTATTGAAATGATTAGCCGCTTTAAAACTGCTAAAGAGCAAAAGCTGATTCTTGAAGCAACAACACTTGGGCAAGTGGATATCTTAATAGGAACACACCGCTTAATCCAGGATGACGTTCAGTTTAAAGATTTAGGGCTGGTGATTATAGATGAAGAGCAGCGCTTTGGTGTAAAACATAAAGAAGTATTCAAGCGTATGAGAGAAAGTGTGGACGTACTCTCCATGAGTGCCACTCCTGTTCCTCGTACTTTATATTTAGCACTTACTGGTGCACGTGATTTAAGTGTAATTGAAACTGCACCTACTAATCGGCATCCGATTCAAACGATTGTTAAAACTTATGATGAGCAAGTTGTCGTGGACGCAATTCGTCATGAATTAAGACGTGGTGGGCAAGTGTTCTATCTACACAACCGAGTATCAACGATTCAGAATGTTGCGAATCGTTTAGCTGAATTACTTCCTGGGGTGAGTGTTGGTATAGGTCACGGAAAAATGGATGCTGATGCTTTAGAGCAGGTCATGACTGAATTTGTCGCAGGAAAAAATCAGGTCCTTGTATGTACAACAATCATCGAGAGTGGCCTAGATATTCCTAACTGTAATACTATCATCATCGAAGGAGCTGACCGTTTTGGATTATCCCAACTCTATCAATTAAGGGGACGTGTAGGACGCTTCAAACATCAAGCCTATGCTTACCTACTTTTACATAAGCACACGAAGTTACTCGAAGTTGCTCGCCAACGCTTATCTGCGTTACGCCAACATAATCAATTAGGAGCTGGCTTTAGAATAGCCATGCGCGATTTAGAGCTCAGGGGAGCTGGAAATTTACTGGGAACAGAGCAAAGTGGGCATATCGTGGGAGTGGGATTCGAGCTATATTGCCAGCTTTTAAGACAATCAGTGGCCCGCCTTAAGGGCGAAACCACGGCATCCTACATACGAGCAAGCGTAAAACTGGATTTTGTCTCAACTGGAGAAAAAATAAATAGTGCTCAAAAAGCAGCCGGTAGACGTGACGACGGCTATACTGCCATAAAAGACGCTGAGAACAAAGCAGATGGTGCAATTGCGATAACCCCAATACAGGCACTCATCCCCTCAACTTACGTAACGGAGACTAGACTAAGAATAGACCTATACCGAAAACTTGCATTAACACTTGATTTAGAGGGTCTTAAAAAAGTTACAGATGAAATTAAAGACCGATTCGGCAAGTACGGTGACGAAGTTAAAGCCCTTATTTTGACCACAAAAATAAGAATCTTAGCCGAACAAAAAAAACTCTTACTGGTCGAATGTGAGTCTCACAGACTGAAGTGCTTACGTAACAGCGGCCGTAGGGATGATTGGGTCATGCCAGGCTCACGTTTTCCGAGGTTGACCGCAGCGAAAGCCCTTCTACGTTTGGAAGAGATCGTTTGTTTCCTTAATAATCTGCCGAATACATGACGCTACGTCGCTTTAGTACCTCACTTCTCTTCATTGCTGGGACCTGCTGCCGTGTGCTGGCCCAAACAGAAGCTACTCAAACTGCAATCGCACCAGGCGATAACCTTAATCTGCGCTACGCAGATGGTATCGTAGCCATTGTTGAGGAAAAAGTAATCACAGTGGATGACGTCCGCCATGAAATCCAACCACTGGTTGCGCAGCTTCAAAAAGAAGCCCGTAATGAACAAGAATTTAATCAAAGACTAGAACAGCTTCAGGATAGCGTTATCCAACAGTTAATCGACAAAGTACTTATCATTAAAGCATTTCGTAAGCACAAAGAGGGAGAAGACGAAAAGCAGATTCCAGCAAGCTTCATAGATAACCGTATTGCTGGAATGCTAAGTGACCAATTCGATAACGACCGCTCCAAGTTTTTAGCTTACCTACGCAGTCGTGGTATGACCATGAGGGAATATCGTAAGGATATAGAAGAGGATATCATTTATCATTACATGCGTCAGCAGCAGGAAAAGTCGGTCAGTATCGTAAGTCCTGTTAAGATCGAACAATTCTACAAAGAGAACAAAGATCAATTTTACCAGGAAGACAGTATTCACTTGCGTCTGATTCAACTCAACAAGACTGACACTGAGTCTGCTGAAGGTTTAAGAGCACGTGCTCAAGCTATTATCACGCGCTTCAATGCGGGAGAAAAATTTGAAGACCTCGCCAAGGAACTCAGTGAAGATACCAAGAGATCCAAAGGTGGAGATTGGGGCTGGATGAAACGTACTGATTTAAAACCAGAATTTGCTGATCCAATCTTTGTTTTAAAGAAAAACAACGTTACCGATGCAATCATGACGCCAGATGGTTGTTTTGTTCTTTTTGTTGAAGACCGCAAATATGCAGGCATCCAACCTCTCGACCAGGTACGTGAGCAAATTGAGCACATCTTAATGACTCAAACGACTCAAACTGATACCGAGCATTGGCTCGAACGTCTTAGACGTACAGGTTACGTAAAACACTTCTAATTTACCACAGGGGGCTTTTTAAAGCTCCCTTTTTTGTGGATCAAACAGAGGCTAGGTTGGGAAGTTGCCATTATAGAGGTGATGCAAATCGCCTTATTCCCTAAAATTTTTCCAACTAAAATTCGTCCCTTAGATAGAAACGAGCACCCACGTGATCGTATGCATAAGCGCGGTGCTCTCGCCTTAAGCGATGCCGAATTACTCGCTATTTTACTCAGCAGTGGGACTAAGGATAACGATGTAATTACCTTAGCAAATACCCTAGTAGAACAAAGTGGATCTCTTGCCTCTTTACTTAGCTGGTCAGAATCAGACTTTAGAAAGCATAAAGGAATAGGCCATGTTAAAGCCCTACAGCTTATGGCAGTCATGGAAATAGCTCACCGTGTAGTCGCGCACCGCGGCGAGAAGTATGAACCTTTAGATAGCGCACCACTTGTTGCTGAGCACATGGCAAATTATACGGTAGGCCTAAAAGTAGAAAAATTCTGGGCTGTTTGTTTAAATCGAAAAAACAGATTACTACGTGTAGTAGAAATTTCATCCGGGATTGCTACAGCTGCCCTCGCCCATCCACGCGAGGTCTATCGTGCAGCGATGCGAGAATCAGCGTGTGCAGTTATCTGTGCTCACAACCATCCCAGTGGAGATCCTAGGCCAAGTCATGCCGATTTAGATATCACTCGGCAACTACGTGATGCCTCTAAAGCTGTTCAGATACCCCTTCTTGACCATGTTATCCTAGGTAGAGCAGAACTTGATCCCTTAGGCAGGGGTTATTATAGCTTCCGAGATGCGGGCCTAATTTAACCTTACAGAAGTGGCGCAAGTAAGCGGCTTAAATCCTCAGCAAGACTTCCCAGTAAACGTGTACGCCCACGTCTCTCAGGTTTAGCTTCTTTGCACTGACTCATTAACTCATTAGCCCAAGTCCTCAATGACTGCACATCTGCTTTAGAATAGGAAAAAACACAGACTTCAAAATTTACAAATAAACTTCTTAAATCAAAATTTGCTGATCCAAAAACTGCTACACGCTCATCCACAATAATTGCTTTAGCGTGAAGCATACCGCGTGGATAAAGTAAAATCTTAGCACCCGCTTTTTTAAGTTCCCGCATGTAATAGCGGCGAGCAAAGTCAGTGATCGGATGGTTTGAGTGAAGCGGCACAATTAAGGTGACTTCTTTTCCTGCACGAGCTTTCACAATCAGAGAGCGTAGAAGCACTTCATCCGGTATAAAATACGGTGTAACTATTGTGATATTTTTATCTGCTTCCTGAATGGAGGCTACAATTCCCTCGTAGAGTGGATCTCCTTTAACATCGGGACCACTAGCAACTACCTGCAGTTCACTTTCTCCAACTAATTCAGCAACAGCAGGTGAAATACCCCTATGTACAGCATCTGGATTTTGCTTTGTCGCGAAACACCAATCCGCAATAAACACTTCATTTAGTAACGCAGCGGCTGGACCTTTGATCTCTGCACCTAGATCACACCATCTCTGTTTAAAGTAACTAGGACCCATGTATTCCTTAGCTATATTTCTGCCGCCTAAAATTGCAGTTGCGTGATCAAATATAGCAATCTTGCGGTGATTACGTAAATTAGCTGAACCACTGGATGAAAAAGGAATTACAGGCATAAAGCGACCCACCTCACCTCCTGCATCCCGAATAGGATTCATTAAATTCATACTCGAAATCAGACACCCCACAGCATCAAGAAGCACTCTAACTTTAACGCCTTCACGCGCTCTTTGCGCAAGCAGTTCTACAATCTTCTTTCCTGTCTCATCTTGTTTGAAAATAAAAGTCGTTATATGAATCGTATGCTTGGCTTCTAAAATATGCTTAGCCAAGAGATTAAATTCATCCTCACCAGTAAGTAATAATTTAAGAGAATTACCAGGAACTGATGGTGAAGCACCTGCGCCAGTAAGGGCATGAGCAATTGGCCCACCCAGTAAAACACGTGGATAGGAAGAACCTACAGGTAGTTCAGGATGAAGCTGAGTCTTGCGTTTAATTAACCGCCTTAATTTACGCCCTCCAATCAGCAGATACAGGGGCACTCCAACGTAAGGGACCAAAATAATGACCAATAACCATGCAAAAGTGTTAGCTGGAGCCCTTTTTTCGCTCATTAGCCGGGCAACCAGAAAGAAAGCGAGCAGAAAGCCAGCAATCGCGAATAAGTGGGCAATATAGCCACTTGCGAGCACTTTTCCTAAAAAATCGCGTATTTCTGCGTTCATAAGGCTAAAAATGATCAAATACTATACCCCAATATAGGCAAGATGTGTAAGTCGTGTGAAAAAACTCTTGAATTTAATGTAACTGCCAGAAGACTAACCCTTTCGTATTGGTAGGATACTCAAGTGGCCAACGAGGGCAGACTGTAAATCTGCTGGCTTACGCCTTCCCTGGTTCGAATCCAGGTCCTACCACCATACGACTTTGGGGCCCATAAGGGGCCCCTTTTTTATTCCCCACGCTTACGGGTGATATACAAAAAGCCGAATATAAAGGCCGCAGGGAAAATTAGGCTGCGCATGAGAAATAACTCCCTACCTGCAATCTCTGCCACAATAAGGAAACGAGGTAAAATAATCACAGCTGCAATAAGTAAAAGCATTAAGGCAATGAAGGCTAATCTACTACGAAGACGTGAACTCATAAGTCTAACTTAGAATCCAATACTTGCACCACCATCAACAGGGAATACTACGCCAGTAACAAAGGAAGCAGCCTCAGAAGCCAAATAAACTGCAGCCCAACCAATGTCTTCTGGCTTTCCTAGTTTAGCCATCGGTGTTCGTCCCAAAACTTTTTGCAGTCGTGCAGGATCTCCAGCAAACGCTTTTGCTGACATCGCTGTTTCAATCCAGCCAGGTGCAATCGCATTGACTCGAATACCTTGAGACGAGAGTTCTGCTGATAACGTTCTTACCATACCTACCTGAGCTGATTTAGCTGCGCTATAAGCCACGACCTGAGGAATACCAAAGAGTGAGGCCATTGAAGCAATAAAGAGTATTGAACCAGATTTGCGTTCAATCATCTGAGGAGCCACCGCTTTTGTTAAAGCGTGAGCTGCTAGCACATTTGTCGATAGGATTGTTTGAAACTCCTCAACGGAGGTATTAATCGCGGGTTTCTTTAAATTAATTCCAGCATTATTCACTAAGCAGTGAATAGGACCATATTCTTTGGTGATTAGCTCAATCAAGCTATCACTTTTATCAAACTGAGTAATGTCATGAGATACTGCGTATGCACGTGAACCTAATTCATTCACAGCTGCTGATAGTTCTGCTTGACGACGTCCCACTAAAATAACCGTAGCTCCCGCTGCATGCATACTTTTTGCAATCGCAGCACCAATACCGGTCCCTCCCCCTGTAATTAACGCAGTGCGACCTTTAAGTGAGAATACTTCAGGGAAATTATGCATTAGGATATATTTAAAGATTTCATAGCAGCTTTCATATAGCCCATAGCATACGCCATTCCTGCATGCCACGGTGCCGCACACGCCATTTGAGGTGTATGATCAGGAATTAAAACGCCATCGAAATTATTCTTCTTAAGGATTGTCAGAATACGCATCATATCGACATCTCCGTCATCTATAAAGGTTTCCTTATAAGTAGGCACCTTACCTCTTACATTACGGAAATGCACATAGCCTAAACGACCCTGTTTACTGTACTGATCGACTGAGTCGTAGACATCTCCTTCAGTCATTTCAGCAAGAGATCCGATACAAAATTCTAACTGATTTGCTTTACTGGTATTAATATCGATGAGCTTTTGATAATGTGCAGGCTGATACACAAGCCTTGGCTGCCCACGGATTGTTGGAAGCGGCGGATCATCCGGATGTGCTGCAAGCTTAACTCCAGATTTTTCAGCAACAGGTAAAATTTCATTTAAGAAACGAGTGAGACGTTTCCATAACTCTTCATGTGTAATGGAATCTAAGGTGCCTTGCGGCGCTTTTTCATCGTAAACCATATTCCATACCATACCGTTTGGAAGTGGTTTATCTAAAGGACCATCCATGCCTACTGAAGGTGCTGAGCCACGAGCAAAATTCCCCGTCACACGTCCTGCGACTCCTGCGATACTAAAATTATATCCCATAATAGGAATACCTGCTTCACCCAGTCTGCGAATAATCGTTTTCACATTTTCAATCTGCTCATGATAGCGAGGTCCATTGAGTAAAATATCATGCCAGTGCGCGGGATCAAAATTTTCTATCGCCTCAAGTTTAAGTCCTTCGGCTTCAATATTACGGCGTAAGTTAACAAGTTCTTGCAGTGTCCACAGTTCAGGATCACCTGCAATCCCCCAACCCCTGTCTGTACCAGTGGGTTGATCATCTTTGGCGCCGTGAGAAGTCCCACGGAAATAATCTACAAGATGTGCGACGATATGGGTAGCACCCGCTTGCTTAGCAAAACGGAAATTCTCTTGAGTGAGCATGTGGCGATATAAGCCAAGGCCTAGTTTCATGTATTATCAGAGTATCATGCACCTAAATCCTGGGTGCAAATCAGATCTTAAGCGAGTAAGTGGTACAGTCAGAAAACTATGGTGCAATTAGGCTCTGTACAGGCTCTCTAAGTGGCTTAGTACCTTGACAGTACCACTGAGCGGCTTTTTCCTTACTCTTTCGTGCTGCCGATGTAGCTCAGTTGGTTAGAGCGACTGTTTCGTAAACAGTAGGTCATCGGTTCGATTCCGATCATCGGCTCCATTTTATAATATGGAGGCCTCAGGCAGACGATACTGGGGTTTTAAAATTTATTACGAGATGTATGATTTAAGTGGAATTCTGAATAAAGCAGATCCATTACTTAAGTAGCTAAAATCCTTCTAACCCGTGCTAGGAAAAAACATTGCTTCTAATCCCAAGTTAAAACTTGGTAAGCCGTACTGTGTTAAGCCTTATACAACGGAACACAATCTGCACAGGGGTGAGCATCTTTACCAGAGTTTAGGAGCACACCTGCTTGAGCATCAGGGCAGCAAGGGAGTTAACTTTAGTGTCTGGGCACCGAATGCAGCTTCGGTGTGTGTTATAGGGGATTTTAATCAGTGGGATTACATACGACATCCCATGCGGCGTGTGAGTAAAACGGGAGTATGGGAATTATTCATTCCTGAGTTAGGAGTAAACTCACTTTATAAATTTAGTATCACAGCTGCTGACACTAAAATACGTGTTGATAAATCAGATCCCTTTGCCTTTGCCTCAGCATTACGACCTGAAACAGCCTCTCGTGTAAGTAACCTCTCTAGCTACACCTGGAATGATACAGCATATTTAAAAAAGCGTAAAAAATCCTCACCCCTAGATAAACCGATCTCGGTATATGAAGTGCATTTAGGTTCATGGCGTTTGGTTAAAACAAAAAATAAGGATAAACGCTGGCTTAGCTACCGCGAGTTAGCGAAGACACTCATTCCTTATGTCAAAGACATGGGCTACACACATATCGAGCCCCTCCCTATCACCGAGCATCCCTATGATGGCTCATGGGGCTATCAGGTTACGGGTCTATTCTGCCCTACATCCCGGTTTGGGTCATCAGATGATTTTAAGTACTTTATAGATCAGGCACATCTTGCAGGGTTAGGTATAATTCTTGATTGGGTACCAGGACATTTTCCTAAAGATGAACATGGGTTATCACAATTTGATGGCTCTGCTCTATATGAACACGCAGATCCAACACGTAGTGAAAATCTTCAGTGGGGAACTTCGTTATTTAATTTAGATAAAAAAGAAGTACGCGAATTTTTAACCAGTAGCGCTTACTTCTGGTTTAAGGAATACCATATTGATGGCTTACGTGTAGATGCAGTTTCATCTATGGTGTACTCCGAATACTCAATAACAAAGCCGCTTAATCAGACCTTAGGCTTAAAAGAGAATTCAGGTGCAGTTACTTTTTTTAAAACCTTAAACTCACTTATTCATACGCAGTTCCCTGGCACCCTGATGATAGCCGAAGAATCAACGGCAATACTTCAAGTAACAGGGCCTAAGAAAAGACAGAGTTTAGGCTTTGATCTAAAATGGAATATGGGTTGGATGCACGACACCCTAGGCTACTTTAGTAAAGAACCTGTACATCGTAAGTTTCATCATAATGAAATTACGTTTTCACTGGTGTACGCTTTCAAAGAAGCATTCATGCTTGCCCTCTCTCACGACGAAGTAGTGCATGAAAAACGACCGTTACTGCTCAAAATGCCGGGCAAATCACCTGATCAATTTGCACATCTACGCAGTCTTTTAGCTTATATGTTTTCTCACCCTGGAAAAAAACTTTTATTCATGGGTAGTGAATTAGGGGTCACTAAGGAATGGAATGAATCTAGTGAACTTAACTGGGATTTACTTAACCAAATCCCGCATAAAAAACTTCAGAAATTCGTAAGACAGCTCAATAGATTCTATCAGGAAACTCCTGCCCTATACGAAAACGATTTTAACTGGGAGGGTTTTAAGTGGATCAGTGCAGACGACAAAGAGCGCAGCATTTTAAGTTTTATACGAATTGCCAACAAGTCGTTTGTAATTTCAGTTTCGAATTTCACCCAGATAGAACGTAAGCAATACCGTCTAGGAGTTCCTAAAAAAGGAACTTATACAGCTGTACTCTCAAGCGATGCTTTAGAGTTTGGCGGTTCAAGTAAATCAAAGCTGCAAAAGCATAAAGCTGTTGCAGGCGTTACAGATAACCAGCCCTACTCAATCACGATAGATTTACCTCCGCTTTCGACTGTCTATTACAGTCTAAAAGCGGAGTAAAAAATCCTTTAACCGTGCAGGTAAGAGGCAATGAGGTTTTCCAGATACTCTTGCTTACCTGACTTAGGCTTTGGTTCTCCTAATTGAGTAAGTACAAGTTTTTCGAGCTCCTTAAAGCCAATCTTCTTTTTCTCGATTAATTTACCGTAGCCTTGGTCAAAGCTAGCGTAACGAGCTTCGACAAACGATTCGAGTTTTCCTTCAGCAATAATACGGCGAGCAATCTTAAATGCTAAAGCATAAGCATCCATGCCACCAATGTGGGCATGGAACAGATCTTCTAGATCAATCGAAGGGCGACGTAATTTCGCATCGAAATTAAATCCACCAGTACCTAAGCCACCCGCTTTCTGAATTGAAAGCATAGCAAGAGTCAATTCACGTACGTCGGTATTGAATTGATCTGTATCCCAACCTAGGAGCAAGTCTCCAGCATTGGCATCAATTGAACCAAGCATACCTTGAGAGGCTGCTACTTCAATTTCGTGCTGGAAGGTATGGCCTGCAAGAGTTGCATGGTTAGTTTCAATATTAAACTTAAACTGCTTTTCAAGGCCGTAGGTTCTTAAGAAAGCAATACCGCTAGCGACATCGAAGTCGTATTGATGTTTCGTTGGTTCCTTTGGCTTAGGCTCGATCAAAAATTGGCCTTTAAAGCCAATCTTCTTTGCGTAATCCAGTGCCATATGCATGAACGCAGCCAAGTGATCTTGCTCACGCTTAAGATCCGTATTGAGCAGTGTTTCATAGCCTTCGCGACCACCCCAGAATACATAATTCTCTCCGCCTAATTCTTTAGTAACTTCGAGGGCTTTCTTAACCTGAGCTGCAGCATACGCAAACACATGCGCGTCTGGATTAGTTGAAGCACCACACATGTAGCGTGGATTAGAAAATAAATTCGCAGTACCCCAAAGTAAATGAACTCCGGTTTGTTTTTGTAAGATCTTAGCGTGTGCTACTAATTTATCTAAATTTTTGTTGGACTGAAGTAGCGAGGAACCTTCAGGAGCAATATCTCTGTCATGAAAGCACCAGAAAGGAGCGCGAATCTTTTGGAAAAATTCGAACGCTGCATCCATACGCGTCTTTGCAACTGAGATAGGATCCTTACCGCTCTCCCATGCACGTGTGATTGTACCAGGACCAAACGGATCGCTTCCTGCACCACGGAATGCGTGCCAGTAAGCAATAGAGAAGCGCATTTGCTCAGAGAAGGTAATGCCGTCCATGACCTCATCTGGATCAAAATGACGGAATGCAAGTGGGTTATCACTTGCTGGTCCTTCATAGCGGATCGTATCAATCTTAGGAAAGTGGGATGACGATTTTTTCATGGGGATTTCTTAAACTGATAGAACAATGCCCCAAAATCACGCGAAAAATGAAAAAACAATACATCTAAGACCTAGTCCACAAATATATGGATTGTCTGCCTAATATCGTCAGAGGACCGTCCAATCTCTACGCTATATTCACCCGCTCTAGTCATAAAACCGTGGGTGGCATCATCCCAACGCGCCAAATCCTCACGCGATAGCTTAAAAGTTACAGGAATGGTGGCCCCAGATTGTAACTTTACCCGTTTAAATCCTCGTAGTTCGCGTAAAGGTGCACCAGCAGACACAGTACCATGCCTCACATATAACTGAACCACTTCATCTCCTATGCGTTGACCTGTATTACGAACATGAGTGGTAATAGAAATTGGCTCACTGCCTAGATGCACCGAAGATACAACACTATCACTGTACTGAAATGACGTATAAGAAAGCCCATGGCCAAACGCAAAAAGAGGAATTCCTTTAAGATACATATAGGTGAAGCCTTTACTGATATCATATTCTTTTACAGAGGGAACCTGCGCTTCACTTGAATAGACAGTGTGAGGCAAATGACCGGAAGGGTTGATTAGTCCAAACAAGATATCGGCAAGTGCATGCCCACCTTCTTCTCCTGGCCACCATGCTTGTAGAATACCATCTACATGCGTCTTAATCCAAGGGACAACCAGTGGCCCTGCACTCATCTCAACTACGATAGTCTTTGGATTAACTTTATTTACGGACTCAACCAACATTTCCTGATCACCCGTGAGTGCCAAGGTTGTACGGTCTCTTGCTTCTTGTTCAACAGCAGCTGTAGTTCCAACACATACAATTGCTACATCAGCTTGAGATGCGATTGCTAGGGCCTTACTTAATTCGCTTTTAGAATCACCCACAGGCTCATCAATTTCGTTTTTAAAATGGGCACGTTTACCTCCGCCAAGATTTCCACCAAAAGCATAAAGAACAGAAACTCCAGGTGCACGATCCTTTATTCCTTGTAGTACCGTTACAGACGGCAGAGCTACACCGTTGTAATTATTCATAATGATTCGATTAGCCAAAGGACCAATAACAGCGATCGTTTTAACAGTCTTAATATCAAGAGGTAAAACAGCATGCCTATTTTGCAAAAGCACAATTGATTCTTGAGCAGCCTTAAGAGCAACTAAGCGATGGGAATCACTGCCAATAACACTTAAAGGAATATGACTATAAATTCCTTGTTCAAAGGGATCGAAATCACCCAATTTAAATCTTACTGTAAGTACACGCTTTAAGGCATCATCTACACGTTCAATTGGCAATTTACCCTCCCGTACAGCAATCGGGATATATTTTTCATATTCCTTATCTGAAAAATCACAGCCTGCCAAAAGACTCTGAGCTACTGCATCAACATAGCTCATCTTTTTAGCCTCATGTCCTTCAACCATGCTACGTACACCTCCTAAATCGGAAACCACAAAGCCTTCATGCTTCCATGTCGTTTTAAGAACGTCGGTTAATAGCCAGTGATTAATATTATTTGGCACTCCGTTGATTGCATTGTAACTAGCCATTACCGACTGAGCTCCTCCTTCTACAATCGCAGCCTTAAAATGCGGCAGCCAGTATTCATTAAGCATACGCTCAGAAACAGCTGCATTTAATTTCTGCCGATCACTTTCAACATTATTGACTGCAAAATGTTTTAATGTCGCAGCTAGTTTCAGATGTAAAGGATCGCTACCCTGCAAGCCCTTTACATACGAAACCGCCATACTTCCCGTCAAAAAAGGATCCTCACCCCAGGCTTCATGGTTCCTACCCCAATAAGGATTTCGTTCAATATTGATCACAGGTGCACGGTAAATAAGCCCCTTATGTTGACCTGCTGCGTGTGGATCAAGATGCCAGCCATTATAAATCGCCCTAGCTTCATCCGACAAAACAGTAGCTATTTGATTTTGGACTAGGTCCGTATCCCAGGTTGCAGCCATGGCAATACAGGTAGGAAAAAATGTCGTAGGCCTATCCCACTGCACACCATTTAGACACTGATTCCACTGATCAGCGAGTATATGAAAACGTTCCACTGGTTCTGCCTTGTGATTTAAGAGTCTGGCTTTCTCTTCAAGCGTAAGGCGACTAATCAAATCATTTACCCTTAAATCTATTGGCTGCTTTGTATCTAAATACAAAGCCTGCACTTGCACGATTTCAGACATCAGTGCGTTACTGAATACTAAAGAAAAAAATAAAAAGCCTAAACGTTTCATCGGAGAGGTAACCGATTTAGAAAAAATTTATGCTCCCATTATCATGTATTCGACTGCTTCAACTAACGCTTCCCAGCTAGCATCAATGATATTGTCACTAACACCAACTGTAACCCAAATAGACTTACCGTCTCCACTCTCAACTAAAACACGTGTACGTGCAGCCGCTCCCTGATTTGTCTCAAGAATACGTACTTTATAATCACGTAGAGTCATTTGCCGTAAATGAGGATAGGTTGTTTCAAGTGCTAGACGCAGGGCCTGATCAAGCGCTCCTACAGGGCCTGTTGATTGAGCTGTTTTTTCTATAAGATCTGCACCTACCTTAACCTTAACCGTTGCTGTAGCTGAGAGTGTAGAACCTAGACGTTCAATAACTACACGGTAACTTTCGACAACGAAAGGTAATGGCCTTTTACCCGTCCACTTTGCGACTAAAAGTTTAAAGGAAGCGTGAGCAGCTTCATACTCATAACCTCTAAATTCACGTTCTTTTAAATCTTCAATGAGAGCCTTCATTTCTGGGCGCTTCTCATCAAGTTCTAATCCCATTTCCTTTGCCTTTAACGTTAAACTGCTACGCCCTGCCATATCTGAAACTAAGACACGCGTTCTGTTTCCAACTAAAGCTGGGTCGATATGTTCGTAGCTACGGGCAACTTTTTGAGCTGCATTAGCATGAAGACCACCCTTGTGCGCAAAGGCTGATTCTCCAACAAAAGGTGCTTTAGGATTTGGTCTTAAGTTAGCAAGCTCATCAAAGAATAAGGAGAGTTCGCGAATACGAGAAAGATTATGTGCACAGGCAGCAGTCTTCCCCATCTTAAGGAAGAGATTAGGAAGTATAGAGACTAGATCAGCATTTCCTACGCGCTCTCCGTAGCCATTGATTGTACCTTGTACAAGTCCAGCACCAGCTTGAATTCCTGCGAGTGAAACAGCGACGCCAAGACCGCTGTCATTGTGACAGTGAACACCTACCATAGCCTGGCCAAAACGTGCCACTGCAGCTGATGTAATACGTTCAACCTCAGAAACAAGTTTTCCACCGTTTGTTTCACACAGTGTTAAGTTGGAAGCACCTCCACGTGCTGCAGCCTCCAGAGTTCTAATTGCATAATCTGGATTATCTAAAAATCCATCGAAAAAATGTTCGGCGTCGTAAATAACTTCACGACCTTGTGCTACTAAATAACGCACAGAATCTTCAATCATTTCTAAATTCTTTTCTGGGGTTGTCTTCAGAATTTCTAAGACATGCAGCATCCAGGTTTTACCTACGATCGTAACTACAGGCATTTCACTATCGATTAACGTCTTTAATTGGGGATCTTGATCAGCACGTCCATCTGCCCTACGGGTAGCACCGAAGGCTGCTAGCTTAGCATGCTTGAGTTTTAATTTTTTAGCTTCAGCAAAAAAAGTAATATCCCTTGGATTAGAACCAGGGAAGCCCCCTTCAATATAGTCTACTCCAAAAGCATCAAGCCTCTCAGCAATGAGCAACTTGTCGGTCACAGAAAAGCTAATCCCCTCACCCTGTGTACCGTCACGTAAGGTGGTGTCGTAGATTTTGATGGAGTTGTTGCTCATAAAAAAGAAAACCCCGGGGCTTGTTAGTAGGCCCGGGGTGATGGAGAGTTTAGCGCGTTCGATTCAGATTACGCTAGATCTCCATTCCCAGGCATTCCGGGAATAATAATGGAGCTAATGATAATCGCTATCGAAGACGTCATGAAGAAATAAGCTAAAAGTAGACTAATAAGGCTGTCGATCCTGTTTTTAAGACCTTAAACAGCAGTGCCTGCTGCTGCAACGAGGTCTAAAAAGCTACGGGCTTCAAGGCTAGCGCCGCCAACAAGACCGCCATCGATGTCTGCCTGAGCTAGGAGCTCTCCTGCGTTTGCTGGCTTCATTGATCCACCATAGAGGATCCGTATTTTTTGAGCTGTTTGATCCCCAAAAAGTTTACCTAAAAGTCCGCGTATAAAAGCATGTACTTCTTGTGCTTGCTCGGTGGTCGCTACCTTGCCAGTTCCAATCGCCCATACTGGTTCATAGGCGATGACAAGAGTCGCTGCTGTGTCCTTATTAACGCCTTCTAGACCACCTTCTAGCTGTGTTTTAACAACAGTTAAAGTAGTTCCAGCATCACGTTCAGCCAAGGTTTCACCAACGCACAAAATTGGCTTAAGTTGATTCTTGATGGCAGAAAGCACCTTTTGGTTTACGAATTTATCAGTATCACCAAACAACGTCCTTCGCTCACTGTGTCCTAAAATGACGTGCGTCACAAATAAGGAGCGCAACATGGGTGCTGAGATTTCTCCAGTAAATGCACCGTTTGCTTCATGGTGCATATTTTGTGCCCCTAGTTTAACCATAGAGCCCTCAAGAGCTACAGCTGAACTTTCGAGTGCTGTAAAGGGAGGACATACGACGACTTCTACATCGTTACGTTTGCCTACCCCAATACGGATGTCTTTTAAAAGAGCGGAGGCTTCAGCCGCCGTCTTGTTCATCTTCCAATTACCAGCAATGAGTTTTTTACGCAGTGAAGACATAGAAATAATAAGATTAAACTTCGAGATAAGCTACACCTGGGAGAACTTTACCTTCAAGGAATTCTAAACTTGCACCACCTCCGGTGGAACAATGAGTCACTTTGTCAGCCACTTTAAATTTCTTTGCTGCGGTAGCGGTATCTCCACCACCCACTACAGTAACTGCGCCAGCTGCCGTAGCTTGAGCAACTGCTTCAGCCATAGCTTTAGTTGAACCAGCAAATTTTTCGAATTCAAAAACTCCGGAAGGACCATTCCATACGATCGTCTTAGCTCTTAAGATTGCAGCAGTGTAAAGCTTAATGGATTCAGGACCACCGTCTAGACCCATCCAGTCATTAGGAATACCTGTCTTATCACTTGCAATTTGTGTCTGTGCATTAGGATCAAATTTATCTGCGCATACAAAGTCTACAGGGAATACTAAATTCACACCCTTAGCTTTAGCTTTATTAACGAGTTCTAAAGCGATCTTGGCACCTTCTGGATCAAATAAGCTTGTTCCAATAGGCATACCTTCAATTACATGCTTGAAGGTAAAGGCCATACCCCCACCGATTATAATCTCATTTGCTTTCTCAAGCAGATTATTAATGAGAGGAATTTTATCTGCAACTTTTGCACCACCTAAAATAGCGAGTAGTGGACGCTTAGGATGATCGAGCACAGCAGCAAAAGCATTAAGCTCAGCTTCCATTAAAAAGCCTGCTGCTTTTTCAGGAAGTGCTACGCCAACCATCGAGGAATGCGCACGGTGTGCAGTACCAAAAGCGTCATTCACAAACACATCTCCCAACTTGGATAGACTTGCACGGAATACTTCAACAGCCTTCGGATCAGCCTTCTTAGAGGTACCATCTTCAAGCTTAAGCTTACCTTCTTCTTCAATATGGTAACGTAAATTTTCGAGTAAAACAACACTTCCTGGTTTAAGTGCAGCACATGCAGCTTCAACAGCTGGGCCTACACAGTCGTCTAAAAATGTTACTGGCTTACCTAAAACTTTTTCAAGTTCAGCAGCGATTGGCTTAAGCGAAAACTTAGCAATCTTTTGAGCATCAGGACGACCAAGGTGACTCATTAATACAACGGAGGCACCCTGCTCTAGTGCGTACTTAATAGTAGGCAGTGCAGCTACAATACGCTGATTGTTCGTGATAGCTCCAGTAACTTTATCCTGGGGGACATTAAAATCGACCCGGATAAGCACACGCTTACCTGAGAGCTTAAGATCGCGAATAGTTTTGAACTTAGACATAATAAAATAATTAAAAAAATAATCCTAATCTACTAAAACACCTAGCGTAAAAACAAAGAAAGAGGAAGTCTGCTTAGGCGCACACTTCCTCTTTCAAAAAACGAAAACGTTAAACCTTAGAGAGCAGCGGCTACCTTCTTAAGAAGATCTACACAGCGGTTACTATAACCCCATTCGTTGTCATACCAAGAAACGAGTTTAAAGAAGCGGCTATTAAGCTCCATGCCTGAACCTGCATCAAAGATTGAGGAACTCTTGTCGTGAATGAAGTCTGAAGAAACAACTTCATCACTGGTGTAAGCTAAGATTCCCTTCATGTATGTTTCGCTTGCCTTCTTTAGCGCAGCACAAATTTCTGCATACGAAGTTTCTTTTACGGTGCGAACCGTTAAGTCGACAACAGAAACTGTAGGCGTAGGAACACGGAACGACATACCGGTTAACTTACCTTTAACTTCAGGAATAGCTAGGCCAACAGCCTTTGCAGCACCTGTGGTTGAAGGGATGATGTTGATAGCAGCAGAGCGGCCACCTTTCCAATCTTTCTTGGAAGGACCATCGACTGTCTTTTGAGTCGCTGTGTAGGAGTGGATCGTGGTCATTAGACCTTCTTCAACGCCAAAACCTTCCTTAAGCAGTACGTGTACAACAGGAGCTAGACAGTTTGTTGTGCACGATGCATTCGAAATAATGTGGTGAGAAGCTGGAACATACTTTTGGTCGTTCACGCCCATTACGATTGTAATGTCTTCACCCTTTGCTGGTGCGGAAATAATAACCTTCTTTGCACCTGCAGCAATGTGTCCCTTAGCTTTATCAGCTTCGGTAAATAGACCTGTGGATTCAATTACGATTGAAACGCCGAGTGCGCCCCATGGTAATTCAGCAGGAGTCTTAGCACTAACGACCTTGATCTCATGACCATTCACGACAAGTACGTCATCTTCTAATTTATCCGCAGAAGACTTCTTTGATGAAACAGTTCCATTAAAGCGTCCTTGGGTAGAATCATACTTAAGTAAGTATGCTAAGTTGTCAGCGGGAACGATATCACCCACAGCCACCACATCAAAAGTGGTTCCAAGAAGTCCTTGCTCAACGAGAGCACGGAATACAAGGCGGCCGATACGTCCAAAACCATTAATCGCTACTTTGAGAGCCATAAGTGTCTTAAGTTTGTTTATGCGTTAGATTTATAATTGCAGGTTCCACACGAGACGTGAGGAGCATTTAAACAACATTCTTTGCTACTGTTTTGCAAGGGGAATGCTTCTTTTTTCTCTCCGATTTAAGTGCAGTCTTAGCCTTCAAGAACCCAGAGTGTACAACTCAGCGCCGGTAAGTGCAATTTCGGCTCAACCACCCGATGCGCTCCATGCTTAGGTACATGAAAACGTTCTTCATCAGCAAGTTGCTGCCAAACACCAAGTTGAGAGACAGCTTCTGTAATAGGAACTAAAGATGCACCTAATCCAGGGTTAATAGCAAATAGCAGGCGTAAGCCACCATGAGATTGGTCCGCATTATAAAGAAGCGCTATGGAATTCCCATCAGGTGCCTTAAAAGAGCTAAAAAAGCCATCTTCAGGACGACTATATAACCTAAGCAGGCGGCCTAGATGGCTTTTCCTGAAGTCTATCCACTCCGTGAAGTAGGCATGCGTCGCTAAATGGCGTTCAAGACGGGTATAATCCAAGGCATTTATATCACCACGTAAGTAGGTATTATTAATACCGTACTTTGACCTCAAAAAATCCTGCCCACTTGAAATCATGGGGATTCCATGTGACATAAACAAAATGGCCGCCATTAAATGCGTACGTCTTACGTCATTAGTCGTACAGTCATAGCCGTTACCGTCTGAACGTTCTGTAATGGAATCAATCCAGGTACGATCATCATGTGACTCAGTGTAGTTTACTGTTTGAGCAGGCCATTTAGCAAAATACCAAGGAGAGCCTTTTAAATAGTATTCCAAGGTCTCTGCTTTACCCTGATCAAGCACATAACTCCTAACAAAATTTCTGTATCCGTCGTTCCACGACGACCAAGGGGTATCCCTGAGTACACCCGCAATATGTCCCCTAAAACTCCAGGGTTCAGCGATTAAAATAACATTTGATTTAGCGTGCTGTAAAGCAGTAGCAATATCACGTAAAACATCCACCCCGAGTAGTTCAGCAAGATCGAAACGAAACCCGTCTACTGCGTAAGTTTTAATAAGATGTATACAGCTATCGATAATAAGACGCTTTGCCATGGCAGCACGCGCACGCAAATCATTGCCACAGCCACTCCAATTCATGAGATGCCCTGCTCTATCTAAAGTCGCATAGTAAATACGGTCTATCTTAAGCAAGTGCTCTGGTACTCCGACATGATTATAAACCACATCCAAAATAACAGAAATTCCTCGTTTATGAAACGCTGCTACAAGTGCCTGCAATTCAGTAATACCAGAAGCTTGATTAGGATCTAAACAGTATGTGGATGAGGGCGCGAAATAATTAGTCGTCATGTACCCCCAGTGATACTCCTCATTAGTCACACTATCGCACTGCTGTATGGGCTGTAATTCAACGCAGTTAACACCCAGATTACTTAAATAAAATTGGCTACTTTCTACCCAGGTTGTAAGGCCAGTAAAACCACGACGCTGAGCTTCATTTGCACTAATAGGCGCATGACAGGCCAAGTCTCTAACGTGTGCTTCAGCAATAATTAGATCCTGCCAATTGTGAGTTCTAAAAGATAAATCAGCAGGACCAATTAAGTCCTTACTTACAACAATCCCTGGACCATCTCTTGAAACACACGCAAGCGCGTAAGGATCTAATACCTTAGCCTCAGGATCAAAAGCGCCCGGACCTTCTCTTACGCCGTCCAGTTTATACCAATACCTCCACCCATGTAGATTCTTACTTAAAGTGACTTCCCATACACACGGGACCTGACCTATTTCCTTACGGCGCTGAAGCTCAAACGTATACACTTCAGATGTATTGGTTTCACTTAGCTCCAAGACGACAGAGGTTGCACGCGGCGCAAATAATCGAAACAGAGTCGACTTGCCTGACTGAATCGCACCAAGAGGTAAATCCGTTTTTAGTTCATAAAAGAAATCACCTAAGGCGAGCGGCATTGGACCTCCACTACCCTCGACAGCGATCAAGGGTAAGCTAGATAATTCAAATGCCTGAGATGAAGAAAATTGCCACAGCTGCTTACCTAGTTTGTCTGGATAAATCCCCCGATTATGATTACCACCCTGATCTAAAATAATATTCGGTGCATAATCAGGTACTGGAAGCCAAATATGTTCTGAGGTTACAAATTTGAAACTTTGTATTCCTGAAAAAACAAAACGATCCGCCTGTCCCCTCCAAAGCAGCACCTTATGACCCTTAAGTATTGCAGGATCTAGACGCCACAGGGGATCTCCCACGGCTTGTTGCCAACCATTAAATTCCCCAGCAACATAGACTGGATCATTCTGTGAACCTAAATCACTACTATGCTCTAAGGGGTAAACAAAAAGAAACTCATTGGTTTCTAAATCAAAACAGTACCCATATAAGCTACCAATAATAAGGCTATCGGCCACTGTAACCACTAACTGAGTGTTAGGCCCTGATGTAAGGTCAATCTGAGGAGCTTTGGCTGAGTTCCAATCCCTATCAAACTCGACAATCCCCACTGTTGGTGACTCAAGCCAAGCACTGAGGAAGCGTGGATGTTCAGAAACCATTAAAAGTTAACCTCAAAGTAAGGACTAAAGCTGATAGGTTGCAAGTGAAGGACATAAGTTAGTCTCACTAGAGCAGGCCGAGTGCCTAAAGTTCCTTTAAAAGCGTACTTGAACAAAAGCGGTATAGGAAGCGATGATAGCGTCTTACCTCATACATGCCTTCTCACGGTAAAATTCTTGTCGCAATGTCAGGCGGAGTAGACAGCTCCGTAGCAGCGCTTCTACTTAAAGAAGCCGGTTATACAATTGAAGGTGCGTACATGAAAAACTGGATTAATGAGGATAAAGTCATTGGTCATTGCCCTTGGGAACAAGATATTGTGGATGCACGTAATGTAGCCGAGCATTTAGGTATACCCTTCCAAGTGGTGAACTTAATGCAGGAGTATAAACACAAAGTTGTTGAATACTTGCTTGATGGTTATGCGCGTGGACTTACCCCAAATCCCGACATCATGTGTAATAGTGAAATCAAATTTGGTGTATTTCGCTCGTGGGCAAAAGAGCATGGCTTTAGTGCTGTAGCAACAGGACACTATGCTAGACGTGCAGAAGAAACCGGACATCCAGTCATCCTTGAAGGTCTTGATAAAGGAAAAGATCAAACCTACTTCTTATCACTACTCACTGAAGATCAGATAAAGGATGCCGTATTTCCAATCGGGCATTTACAGAAATCTGAATTGCGTGAAATAGCTAAAAAAGCTGGGCTACCCACAGCAGATAAAAAAGATAGCCAAGGAATTTGCTTCATCGGTGAAGTTAAGATGGCAGACTTTTTAACAGCGTACGTTCCAGAGAAACCTGGTCCTATTATAAGAGCTAGTGATGGTAAAGTACTAGGAAATCACAAGGGGCTACACTACTTCACAATTGGCCAACGCAAAGGAATTAGAATTCCTTCCAATACAGATAACGAAAACTATGTCGTTGTAGGAAAACGCGGTGAAGACCATGCCTTACTTGTTGCTTTCGATCACAGTGATGCTCCTGGTCTATATCAAAGTGAAATCAATATCCATAGCTTAAGCTGGACAAGTAGTGCGATCACCCAGACTTCAACACTTGAAGGCCGAGTGCGCTACCGTGATCCTCGCGTTAAACTCGAATTTATCCCTCAAGAAGACAGAAAAGCTGTTGTTCGATTTCTTACTCCCCAAAGAGCCCTAGCTTCCGGTCAAATACTTGCTCTTTACGATGGTGAAAAACTACTTGGCGGCGGTGTATATCTTTAAATTTAGCGCAGTGCTGTGAATGCAATACTCACGGCAAAAGCAATAAAGACTACACCCAAGACTCGGTCTATCAAATAGCCTTGGCGTAAGAATGCAGTACGGATTTTTTCGCGGGTAAAAACATACCCTACAAACGAAAACCAGATAAATGTCATAAGCGCAATCCACACACTGTAGACTGCTTTTAAAGGTAATGGAGTAAATGGACTTACAACTGTCACAAAGAAAGCGATGCAGAAAAGTGCACATTTAGGATTAAATATATTAACAATAAATCCTGTTTTCCACGCCTCAAGTGGCGCTTGGTTGATTGATTCACCTCCCTTAGAGTGTGCAATCAAAAGATTAGTAGGCTTAGCTCGAAGAGAACAGTATCCAAGGTATGCAAGATAACTAGCACCGATCCATTTAACAACAGTGAATGCAAAGGGAGAGCTGCTTAATAGAACGCCAAGACCTAACAAGGAATAGCTAGCATGGAATAAAATACCTGAGCCTATGCCAAACGCAGTCCATATCGCAGTTTTACGCCCACTCTTTATACTTTGCTTTAAGACTAAAGCAAAGTCTGGGCCTGGACTTGCAACTGCTAGTAAATGTACAAGCGATAATTTTAAGAATTCCGGCCAGTAGGACGACATGCAGCTTTCTTTTCCTGAGTACGGAACGTAGCAACGCGCTTGAAGAGATCTTTTTTGAGACGCTCGATTCCAAGTGTCTCTAAACATGAAATTGGAAGAACAGCCACGTCGTGCTTCTTTTTAAACTTCACCAGATTTGCTTTGAAATCAGGTAGATCCATTTTGTTGGCTACAACTAAGCGTGGTTTCTTAAGCAGTAATGGATCGTAGAGTTTTAACTCTCTAAGAAGATGCTTATAATCGTCCCAAGGATGACGCCCATCATTACCAGCCATATCAATAATAAGAATCAAAAGCGCACAGCGTTCAATATGCCGTAAAAACCGGTGCCCAAGACCCTTGTTTTCATTTGCACCTTCAATTAGCCCTGGAATATCTGCTAAGAGTAAACGTTTGGAACCGCCAAACTCATCAAATAATTCGATTACACCAATTTGCGGATGTAGCGTTGTAAACGGATAAGCTGCTGTTTTTGGATGTGCTTTAGTCAGTTGCTTAGTAAGGGAAGATTTTCCTGCATTTGGAAACCCAACTAAACCAACATCTGCAATACTCTTTAAAATAAGTTTGAACGAACCACGCTCCCCAGGCTGTCCATCATTTGCGCGCTTAGGTGCACGATTAGTCGGCGTTTTAAAATGGGTATTACCCCAGCCTCCATTACCGCCCTTACACAGAACGATGCGCTGACCATCCTCAATTACCTCAGCAACAATTTGACCACTCTCTACGTCAGTAACAACGGTTCCCAAAGGCATACGCAATTCTGCATTCACACCTTCTTTACCACTGCAGTCTTTACCTAGACCATGTTCGCCACGTTCACCTTTACGGTGTGGCTGAAATTTATAGTCCACCAAGTTATTGGTGTTCACATCTCCGATCAAAATGACGTCGCCACCCTTGCCTCCATCACCTCCATTAGGGCCGCCCCAAGGCTCATATTTTTCGCGGCGGAAGGCGATACAACCACGCCCGCCATCACCGGCTTGAATTTTAATTGTGCATTCGTCGACAAACATGCACATAGCCAAGCAGAAGCTAGCTCATTTGCCAAGGGGTGCGTTACTAAATTACACACCAATAAAGTCATAAGTTGCTAATAAATAGCAACTTACAACGATATCTTAATGCCTTTTCTAAGGTATGTAGGAACGTCTAAATCCTGCCCATCATATAGATTACGGTCAGTTCTCTCAAAATTACCCCGACTTTCGAGTTCTCCGAAGCCAAATTCATGCTGCGCAGTTTTAACTGCCGAGGTTTGAGTTTTTCCTGAAGGTGTATTCCCAGTAGCAGGCAATTCTTCTTCAATTAAGTTTTCAGTTACAACTGCTGGTTCTGTTTGAGAGCTGGAAAAACTTGCTCTGCCTTTAACTGTAGTGGCACGACGTGAAGGAACAGTGCGTCCACCCATATCGCTAGTTCCAATAACACAAATTTCAACCTGACCTTGTCTTGCTTCATCAATGACAGCTCCCATGACGAAATTTGCATCACGTCCAAACTGTTCTGCAACAGCACTCATAATCTGGTTAACCTTCGCCAGGGTAAGATCTGTTCCACCCACAATATTAACCAACAAGCGATCTGCTTTTCTGGAAAATTCTGGGACATGCAGCAAAGGACAAAGCTTCAAACTAGCAATAGCGTCAGCAACTGCATTATCACCGCTACCCTCGCCTAAACCAAATAGTGTTTTACCCCCGCGATGCTGAAACACCTGACGAAGAGTAGAAAAATCCAAATTAATTAGCCCTGTCTTAAATAAGATTGCCCAAATAGATTTTACACCACGACCCACCCAATTATCTGCACGAGCAAAAGAATCTAAGACAGTCTCATTCTCCGCAGCTTCCTGTAAAACTACATCATTAGGAAGTGCAATGACTGCGTCACAGACTTGACGCAAATTACGTAGCGCTTCTTCTGCTTGTTTCAAACGCCTTCCACCTTCGAAACTAAAAGGCATCGAAACAAAGGCGATCACAAGTGCACCTGATTCTGCAGCAATTTCTGCTACAATAGGACATGCGCCACTGCCTGTACCTCCACCCATACCTGCTAAAAGAAATATCAAATCTGAGTCTTTAACTGCTACTGAAATCTTCTCTCTGTCTGTGTCGGCTGCCTCACGACCCAGTTCTGGATCTCCACCAGCTCCTAAGCCGCGTGTTACATTCATTCCGATCAAGATTTTTTCCTGCACAGGAGATGAGCCTAGAGCCTGACTATCGGTATTAATGCACGCTAGCTGCAAGCGATCCAAATTATCCATCTTCAAACGATCGACCGCGTTGGAACCTGCACCACCTACTCCAATAATCTTAATTGCGATTGAACGCTCAGAAGCTAAGGACGGATCAAGAGGAAGTTCGTTTAAGTCCATAGGATTATCCGTTGGAGAATAAGCGTGATAGTGTACCCAAGAAACCACGTGTTTCTGAGGATGCAGATGCTTTGCCGGCTTTACCGCTTAAACTATAATATAATAGTCCCAGCGCTGTCTGATAGCCTGGATCACGTAAATTATCTGCTAGCCAGCTTGGTGCTTCACCTAAGTGTGCATTTACTGCAAAGATTTTTGAGGCACATTCAGTGAGTCCTGGCAATTTAGCACTGCCACCAGTGAGCACTACACCTGATGCACAAGTTTCAGGTGTAAAAGCGTGACCTAATTTCTTCTTAACCACCTCTAGCAGTTCCCACATTCTTGCAGATGTAATTTGCTCTATGGTTTGCCTAGGAAATTGACGATCCCCGATAGCAAAATTACCGTCAAGCCAGACCCGATCTGCTTTGTCTTTAGATTGAATCACTGCACGACCAAAACGTAATTTTAATTTCTCTGCCTGATCGGTAGTTAGCCTTAGTCCAATACTTAAATCATTTGTTAAGTGTGCTCCACCAATTGCAACAACACCTGTTGTATGCGCAACGCCATCTTTATAGAGTACATAATCGGTAGTGCCTGCACCAATATCAATAGCAAGCACTCCATTCTGCCTCTCTTCTGCTGTGGTAATCATATGCCCAGATGCAAGGCTCGAGAGAATCACTTCACGCACCTGCAAATTACCTCCACCAATAACATGAATGAAATCAGCAATACGCTGCTTTTGTCCATGTACGGTCCAATAGCCCACCTCTAGACGCTGGCCCATGAGATGTTCAGGTGATGTAGGCACCAAGCGGCCATCTACTCGAAAAGGTCTTTGAATATTATGCACTACCGAGCGACCCTCTGGAAGCATCTTGGCTTTTGCTAGATCACAAACCGTTTTAATATCACTTTGGCTGATCATATTATCAGCCGATTTCACGTTTACAGCTGCCTCATTATAAAATCCTTCTAAGTGGCCACCCGATTGAGCTAGAAAAACACAATCAATATCTTCACCGGCTTCATTTTGTGCCTGCAAGAGTGCAGTTTGAGTTGCATCACTTGCTTTTTTGAAATCGACGATCGAACCTTTAATTATTCCGTGCGAAGGACATTCTCCGCGGCCAATAATCGCAAGTTCACGGCCAGAATACTCACCTATAAATACGGTGATTTTTGAGGTACCGATTTCAACTGCTGCGATAAAGGTGTGCTTCGATTTCAAGTTATGGAACGTGAATATTAAAGGTTGGTTTAGCAGTCAAAGCTCTTGGAGCTATAGACTTACCTTGTGAAGCTGAAGAAGATTTTGACGAATTGCCAGACACAGTTGTCTTTGTTGCCGATTTTTCGCCGTCCTTAGGCTCAATCGGTATTAGACTGACTGGAACGTCTGCTTGAAGGCTATTAGGTCTTTGGCCTAATGATAGATCTACTTCATGTAACTTGGCACGTCCCGCTGTCCCAGATTTAACTGTATCCATCAAGGTATCTAGGCGAGCTAGTTGCCTAAAAAAGCCATCCTGAGTACCAAAAGTAATTAAAACACCCTCTTTAGTTTTTACTTTAATAATCCCATCAGACTGAAGCTTACTTAAGGAGACTACACTCCACGTTTGATAGAGCGTATTCACCCAAAGTTTAGCTTGAATCAACAGATCTGAAACTATGGCCATCCCTTTTATTGGAACAAAGCCACTGCCTTGGTGAACGAGCGCTACCCCATCAAGCCAAGGTAAGCTATTGAGTAACCCCGGATCATAATCTAAACCTGAATATGCAATCCCGTCTCGAGCAACAAGCAGGGTCTTAGAGCTTAAATCAGCACTTTCTGCCATAATTCGCGCAACAGGTGTTCGCTCCGAAAGCGTCACTGATAAGGTAGCCGGAAAAAGCCTAACTAAAGTAGCTGAAGCAACCTGACCTTCAGACAAGACCCTGTCCTGAAGTTGTTTCAAATCGATACTCATCAATGTAGCATCATCTGGTAGATCTAGGGTACGGCTAAGCCACTTGATATCGTTATCAAGTACTCCATCAGAGCTGAGTTTTAAATGATTTCCTATTGGAATAGATGAGGCAGCAGTCGTAGATGAACGTGGTCCATGCTGGAGTAAAACACCCACTTTCCAGGTAATCCACCCTACTATAGCAAGACTTACTACTGCTACAATAATACGAATTCCATTACCCATTCTCCTGCGTTTGCCCTGCTTGGACATTGCGCGCGGATTCACCGCTTGAGGGATATTTCTCCAGCTACTTTCAGGCGGTAAATTATGGTCGTCTAAATTCAATATTATAGCGTTTTATGAGCTGCCTGATAACGCGCTAGTGCTGGCTTCACCATCTCTTGAACTAAGCTTGTAAAGTCTAAGCCAATGCAGCGTGCACTCATTGGCAGTAAACTCGTTTCTTTCATTCCAGGAAGCGTATTTATCTCGAGTAGATAAGGTGTGTTATCTTCGGTGAGAATAAAATCAACACGGGAATAATCCCTGCAACCGCATGCAGCAAAGGCAAGTTCGGCTGCGGCCTGAACTGAAGCTGTGGCTGCAGGCTCTAATGGTGCAGGCGCTTGATACTGCGTCATCCCCTTTGTGTACTTACTCGTAAAATCATAAACTCCGGACTTAGGCGTAATTTCCACGATTCCCATAGCTTTACCACCAAGAACACCCACTGATAGCTCACGACCCCTTATTCGAGATTCAGCAATCCAGCTACCAGATTTAATAGGGCTTAAAGCATCTTCAACTTCCTTAATACCTGAACAAATAGATAGACCAACGCTGCTACCCTCGCTGTTTGGCTTTATGACAACCTCTTGACCTAACGCATCTACAAGATGTGAGGCTGTTGGCTTTTCTGCGCCTTGAAAAGTAACTGATTTGGCCGTCTTAACGCCACGCTTAACACAGGCTGCTTTAGTAGCAGATTTATCCATCGTTAGCGCACTTGATGCTGCATCACAGCCTGCATAAATAATGCCTGCTTTTTCTAACAAGCCTTGCATACCGCCATCTTCACCAAAGGTACCGTGCAATGTTGAAATAACGATCTGAGGTTCATTCCCAATTGCCTCAGGCAATGCATTGGTATCAATGCGGACTAGACGCGTAGGAAATGAAGTAGTAAGGCCTAGGGCACAGGCTTTGCCTGACCCCAGCGAAACTTCGCGCTCAGATGATGTCCCTCCGTAAAATACAGTTATAATAGGTGATTTCATAATACAGATTTCCAATTACTGCCAAAAAGTAGCACTTCGGGTTCAAGATTAACTCCAGCGACCTCTGAGACGCGTGCCCTAATATGACGAACGAGTGCAATAACATCAGCACTAGTTGCACCGCCTTTATTTACTATAAAATTCGCATGCACGTCAGAAACTTCGGCTCCCCCAACTCGTGCTTTTTTCAAACCACTCACATCAATGAGACGTCCAGCAGAATCGTTTTCTGGATTTTTAAAAATACAGCCTGCACTAGGTTCCCTAGGCTGACTCTCGTGACGTTTTTTGCGATAGACATCAATCTGACGTGAAATCACATCTGACTGCTGTGGTGTAGCTGGATTAATGACAGCTCCTAAAGCTATAGCATGATCTAATTCAGAGCAGTGCCTGTAGCCTGTATGAACATCCGCTTTCTTCAGTGTGTGAAATACGCCGTCTAAGGTCATCAGATCTAACGTTTCTACAACATCAAACATCCAGCCTCCCATTGCTCCAGCATTCATTCGCAAAGCACCACCAATATTACCTGGAATCCCTTCAAGAAATTCAAATCCAGCTAAGCCTGCTGTTGTCGCAAGTCCGCATAAATTCTTTAAACGAAGCCCTGCACCTACTCTAACTTTACGATCGGCTAATACTTCAAATTGCGAAAAATAATCATTCCCTAGATAAACCACAATCGCATCTACACCTGAGTCAGGAACAATTAGGTTAGAGCCACGCCCTAAAGGAAGTACAGGGATCTTGTTACTAAGCGCATATATGAAAAGTATCTTTAAATCATCCTTTGATGCAGGCTCTACGTAGATGCGCGCTGCCCCACCCAGTCTCATTGTCGTTTTTTGAGCAAGAGCCTCTTCTTGCTTAATCTTAGCACTGGCACTGAGCAGACTTTTAAGATCTGCAGCATGCTGATTCCAATTAAACTGTGGTGAGCCGTTCATGCGTTACTGTTTAATCCATAGATCATCATACCGGTCAAGAGCTTGAAATAACCAAATCTTTAATTATCACTTCAAGTGGATTATCCTCACTAAGGACCTTAAGCTTATCCTTAATCTGTGCTAAATTATTTTGGCTTATAAACGTACTTAAAAAAGTCCAGTCAAGCTCAGTTAACTGCTGTTGTTTAAAAACAACACAGCCTCCCTGTTTTTCAAATACCTCAGCATTTTTTGCTTGGTGATTATCAGCGGCCTGAGGATATGGGATAAGAATTGAAGGAACCTGGCAGTGAATTAATTCAGCTATACTACCTGCACCAGCACGTGACACCACAAGATCACAGGCATTTAAGAATTCAGGCATCTTATCGCAGAAAGGAATAAATAATGAACGCAAAGTCCCCCCATCTTGAGCTGTAATTTCAATAATCTCATCAGATCCCTTACCAAGACCTGTGACACATAGCATCTGAATACCGTGTTCACCCAGTAACTTTACTTGAGTGCGTGCCCAGGTGTTAAGTGCTAATGCGCCCTGACTGCCTCCAAGCACCCCAATAACAAGACGATCGGCACTTAGACCAAAACAGGCACGAGAACTTTGCCTATCTAGCAATTTAATTTCGCGTCTAACAGGCATTCCTACATGTACAATAATACTTGATTTAATCTGAGGCAGTTTAACTCCAGCAGGTAAATAAATACGCTGAGCTAGACGTCCCAAGGTGCGCATCGCAAGACCTGGAACTTGATTAGATTCATGCAAACAAACCCTGATAGCACTTCGACGTGCTGCTAGAATAATTGCAGCTGAAGTAAATCCACCAAAACCAATGACAGCTTTTGGTTTAAACTGCCTCACCAATTTTAAACACATAAGAAGCGCTTGTGTTTGAGTGAAAACACAGCGCAAAAACCCTAGAGGTTTCCACGTGAACCCGGTACCCGGTATAGCTTGAAAAATTAACTGAGGATATTTTTCACTTAACTTTGAATCTACTTTTTTCTTACTAATTAAAAGTATAACACTATGCCCTTGCTGGGTTAAGGCTTCAGCTAGTGCAATTCCAGGAGATAAATGTCCACCTGTGCCGCCACAGGAAATTAAGAATTGGCTCACGCCACTACCTCCTGCATGTGACGCTTCTTTTCATTAAGGCCAGTCCTACTCCAATTTCTTGAGGTATTAATAAGAACCCCTAGTAAAATCCCCATCAAAAGTAAATTTGAAAGCCCAGCACTGATAAAGGGTAGTGACATGCCCTTGGTGGGAAACACACCCGTCACAACACCAATATTACTAATCGCTTGATAGCAGATTAGTAAGACGCAACCCGTAGCTAATAAAAAATGAAAAAGATTAGGTGCACGTCGTACATGCAAATACCCAGCTATAAAAATTATAGTATATAACCCTACTATACCTCCGGTATACCAAAGTCCTAGTTCTTCACCTACTACAGCGAGAATAAAATCAGTATGTGCCTCAGGTAAGAAATTAGATTGCTGGCGGCCTTGGCCAAGACCTTCGCCATTAACACCACCCGCTGCAAAAGCTGCAAGCGATTGATACAATTGATATGTACCTGCTTTTTTATTAGCCTCTACATCCATATAAGCTAAAAGTCGTCGCTGACGATTTGGATTATGCATGACGAGAAGCACGAATGCCAAAAGAACCAAAAGAATACTAGGTACCGTATAGATCCATTTAGCACCTGCTAAAAAAAAGAGCGTCGCACCCACCGCTATTACAAGAGCTGTAGTGCCGAAGTCAGGCTCACATATTATTAAGATAGAGAAAGACAGAATAATTCCAGCTGGATATAAAAAACCAAGTTTCCACTCTTTTAACTTTGTTTGCTGTAGTGCTAGATAATGAGCCAAGCAGAAAACCATACCAAATTTGGCAAATTCAGAAATTTGCACCCGCAAGGATCCAACGCCTAACCAGCGACGACTTCCATTAACCCTAATTCCAATATGTGGAATCAGAACTAAGAATAATAAAAATAGAAGTGCTCCTAAAATATACCATACGTACTTGCGTAGTTGATCGAGATTCACCTTCACCGTCGTGATACAAAGAGCAATTGCGCCACCTATACCCAGTAACTGCTTGTTTAAGTAAAAGTAAGGACCCTGTTTAAACGAAGCACTTGCACTAAATAATATCGTTAGTCCTAAGATCGTTAGCCCGATTGCACAAACGACAATAACAACAACCGGGTCGGGCAAAAAACGTGCAGCACCTTTTTCACGAACCTGAGGTAGATCGTTCATGAGGTACTGTTGCCACTAAACTTAGTTACCTGGAGTAGGCTGTATTTGGATCGTAGGAACATCAGGTGCAGCATTTGCAGCAGCTGGTGAAACAGGAGTAGCTGATTCACTTGCTCCAGTACTAATTGTCGGAATTGCGATTGTAGGAACAACAGCAGCAGCAGCTTTAGTTAAATGTCCTCCTGAAGGTATAGCAAGAATTTGACCGGCATGGATACTCTTAGGATCTGATATGGAATTAGCTATAGCTAGTTCACTAATCTTTACATGATACTTACGTGCAATTGATCCCAAAGATTCGCCAGCTTTGACTGTATACTTTGTAGAAGAAGCTGATGCAGCTGGTGCTGGATTTGCATTCGCTGCAGACACCAGAGTGTTTTGCTCACTTACTGGTGCAGCTGATGCAGCAGTGGTTGCTTGCGGTTTATTTGGAATAAGTAATTTTTGGCCAACCCGTAAACTTGTATTACGGCTTAAATTATTTGCGGAAGCTAGGTCAGCTACTTTGAGATGATTCTTTTTTGCGATCGTCCATAAATTATCACCGCTGACTACAGTGTAAGAATTTGCAGCTACAACATCACTCACGGGCTGAGCAACTAAAGCTGTTTCAGTTGGCGTATTTGGACGTGTTGGACTAAATGTGATTGCAGGTGCAAGTCCCTCTTCAGCTGGAGCGGGAGTAGTTGCTGGTGCTGGCACATTTAAGGCGACAGCAGGTGTAGCTGTATCAGTAGCCGCTGCCACTGGTGCTGCTGCTACTGCAGGTGTTTCCTGCTTTGCAGAAGTAGCTTCTGCTGTTGGAGCCTTAGAAGTTGAACTGCAGCCAGGTACTGCAAAAAGGAGCAAAAAGAAAAGCGCGTGAATGCCCGCGACTACTCCGATAATTTTCATTATTTTCATGGTGAAATTGTTAAGGATTATACAACAAATTGAAACAAAAAATCTGCTTAAAATGATAAAGATTATTACTCGATGCTTTTAGTTACAGGCCTGTGCTGCATTTTTAAGACAATAAGCCCCCTTCAACATGCCCGTTAAGACCAAGTAAGTGTTTAAAAGCTCAACCTGAGCCTTCGAATCCTCTTTTGGTCTATTTGTAGCACTTTCAAAAAAGGCAGAAATAATTGATAAGTATACTTGTGCCATGTTTAACGTAATTTAAGCGTTCCAAGACCAGCAATTGCACAGATTAAAGAGATAACCCAAAACCTAAGAACAACCTTGGTTTCAGGCCATCCTTTACGCTGAAAATGATGGTGAATCGGTGCCATAAGGAAATAGCGCTTACCCTCCCCTGTACTGCGTTTAGTATATTTAAAGTAGCCAACCTGTATAATCACAGAAACGGCTTCCCAGACAAACACTCCACCCACGATTACAAGTGTCAGAGGTTGTTGAACCATAAATGCAATAATACCGATCAAGCCACCAAGTGCTAGAGAGCCTGTATCTCCCATAAAAACTTCTGCGGGATGTGAATTATACCAAAGAAATGCAATACCAGCTCCTATAATTGATCCGCATACGACCGTTAACTCATCAGTTCCTGGTACGTGACCAATAAAAAGATATTCAGCTATAGTAATACGCCCTGCTGCATAGGCCATAATGCCATAAACTAGTGCTACTGATATCGTACATCCTATTGCTAGACCATCTAAGCCGTCCGTTAAGTTAATCGCATTTGAAAATCCTACGATCCAAAAATAGATTAAGACAAACAAAGCAATAAGTGGCATAGAAGCTATTACTGGATGTTTAATAAATGGCACCCATAATTCTCTAATCTTTAAGGCACTCATCGGATGCATACATAAAATAACAACCGCTATGATAGTCGTTAGAGTCTGCCATAATATTTTCTCTTTTGAAGATATCCCATCCCTACTCTTACGAATCACTTTGAGGTAATCATCCCTAAATCCGACTGCAGTGAGTGCTGTGAATACAAATAATGATACAATTACCCACACATTTGGTGCAGCCCAAAGTAGAGAACTGACAAATACGGATATAAAAATAAGCAACCCACCCATAGTTGGTGTATTTTTTTTATCAAAGCGTGTCGCAAGATCCCCGGTCCTATCATCATCATAGTGCTGACCAAATTTAAGCGTACGCAAACGGCTTATAAGCCAAGGTCCAATAATAAAGCCAATTAATGCTGCTGTTCCTGTGGCACAAAGCGTACGCAAAGTGACATACCTCAAAAGGCGCAAAGGACCAAATGTTGTAAAATAGTGAGCGAGGTAGCTTAACATAGTATATTAATGCGTTCCTGATGTGGTGACTAAATTAGGAATAAATTTTTCAAGGGCGTAACGACGACTACCTTTCATAAAGATAGCGCCAGTAAAAGCCTCAATTTGCTTACTAATATCCTCAGGCTTTGGATTTATTTGTATATGGCTTACTTTAAGTTGAGTCGCAATGTGCGTAGCATTATCTCCGAGTAAAATAACATGATCCGCTGGCTTAAGGGTAAGATTTTTTCCAAATTGTATGTGATACTCTACAGCTTGAGTGCCTAATTCTTCCATACAACCGATCACAAATAAACGCTGGGTATAGTCAGTACTCACACGTTCAAAACTCTGAAGTGCATCCATCATTGAGGCAGGATTAGCGTTATAACAATCCAGGTAAATGAGTCTGGTACTATCGTGAATAATTTGCCCTCTTAATCGCGGAGTACTCCAGCTCTTTAGTCTCTCATTGAGTAGTTTACTTGGGACACCAAAATCAAGTGCAGCAAATAACGCCAGTGCTACATTAGAAGCCATACCTGCACTCACACGTGGTAGACTAAACGATATATTCGGTGCATTACGCCCTACTAGATTGATCTCTGTGGTTAGACTATGATGCGTAACTTTCGCGCCCACTTCACTTGTATGATCACCTACTGCACAAGTCTTTCCGGGAAGTGACTTAAAAGCATTAAACTGTAAGCAATCACTAGGAAAGAATGCCGTACCACCTTTTACAGAACGAAGTAAAATTGATTTTTCATTCGCTACTCCGTCTAAAGATCCAAGTCCCTCAAGATGTGCAGCAGCAATTAAGGTTACTAGTGCAGCATCTGGCTCGATCATATCTGCAAGCATTTGCATTTCATTTGGACCACTAATACCTGCTTCAATGACAGCGTAGGCATGCTTGGATAAATCAATGCGTGTGAGCGTAAGCGGAACTCCTAAATAATTATTTAAATTTCCTTCAGTAGCCAATACCCCAACCCCATCCTTGGCACCCAAGAGCAAAGCCAAGAGCTCTTTGGTAGATGTCTTACCTGCACTTCCAGTAATACCTACAACTTTACCTTTAAACAAACGTCTATGCTCTTTCGCAATTACCTGAAAGGCATTAACTGAATCCCCTACAATTAATTGTGGCAAGTCTACACCAGGGACAATCCGCTCAACTAAAGCACATGAGGCACCGGCTTTTTGTGCATCATTTAAAAAATTATGACCATCGCGTTTATCTGTCTTAATAGCGACAAACATTTCTCCCTGAACTAAGTGACGTGTATCTAAGCCGAAACCCGTAATCGCACTACCAGGCAAAGTATTCCAATGTCCTTTAGTCCAAGCTGCGAGTAACTCGTAAGAAAATATACTCACTGATTTCAATTTCTTAGCTGTTTTTCTGCGATCAGTTCTCTAGCAATCTGACGATCATCCCAAGGAATCATGGTACCAGATAACTCCTGGTAACTTTCATGGCCTTTACCGGCAATCAAGATAGTATCTCCTTCTTTAGCTACATCAAGTGCTACACTAATCGCTCTACGACGATCTTCTACCCAAGCTATTCTAGATTCACTGGTAGCCCCTGTTTTCATATCTGAAAAAATATGTTCTACAGCTTCACCACGGGGATTATCTGCAGTCGCAAATGAAAAATCTGCAAACTCCTGAACTGATTTAACCATTAAAGGTCGTTTGGAACGGTTTTTATTTCCGCTACAGCCAAATACCACTAAGAGCCTACCTGAAGTAATCGGTCTTAGCATGCCTAAGGCATTACGCAGCGCATCATCAGTGTGAGCTGAATCTACAAATACACTATAGCTTTGACCAGCATCTATGCGTTGCATGCGGCCAGGTACACTTTCAAAATGCTTTAACCGTTTTATAAAAATTGATGGATCTCTATCCATACTCCACGCAGTCGCAGTTGCAGAAAGTAAATTAGCGACATTGTATTCACCGATTAGAGGTGACTTGAAAGCAACTTCATTGCGTCCACCATCAGCTCTAGGCCAAGTAATAACACCACGTGTAGTGGTTGCAGAGTAAACCAGCTTCTCAGCACGTACTGCTGCATGAGCCCCCAGACCTGTCGTTACTAATCGTACCTGAGGAGCTTCAGTTGATATTATATCCGCTAAGCGCTTGCCATATAAGTCATCGACATTCACTACTGCCACACTTGGAGTGTAACCTAACTTTCCTACAAAGAGTCCAGATTTTACACGAAAGTACTCTTCCATACTGCCATGATAATCTAGATGATCTTCACTTAGGTTTGTAAAGACAGCTACCGAAAATTGTAGTCCAAGGACACGCTCTTGGTCTAATCCATGAGAGCTAACTTCAAGAACAGCACTGCGACATCCAGAATCGCGCATCTGAGCCATCATTCCATAAATATCTAACGCTTCGGGCGTTGTCTTAAACGCAGGTACACTACGCGCACCCAAATCATAACTCACAGAACTTATCATGCCCACACGTTCATTCGCATTTAAAAATGAACGAAGTAAATAGCTTACCGTTGTCTTGCCGCTTGTTCCAGTAACCCCTACTACACGCAGTGACTTATCAGGTGACTTATAATAGCGCTGAGCTACACGAGCTAGGGATTCTCTAACATTTTTTACATGAAGGAGCGTTATTTTACTTGGAATAACTTTCGGCATGGTTGCTGTCACAATCGCTACGGCCCCACGACTCATCGCTTCATCAATATGTGCAAGTGCGTTTGTACCAACACCTGGAACAGCAAAGAAAATATTACCTGCCACAACGCGGCGACTATCCACAGCTAAACCTGAAATCGGACAATCTAGATTTCCTTTTACAGCTAATACTTCATCCTCACTGAGATAATCAGAGAGTTTGGGTGCACGTGCTATAAAACTCTTGAGCGCTTTAGTTTCACGTGAAGTACGTGCTTTCGTTTTTACACCAAAAGCGTGAATTAAGGCGTAATCCTGTGTCAGGTAACCAATCATGGAGTACCTCCTTCAGCTACAACCAATGAGCGGTTAATCTGACCTAGTGCTGAGGGAGCACGAATGGCCATGTATGGAATAAGCTGTTCACCTAAATGTTTGAATACGGGTGCTGCAACAGTACCACCGTAGCCTATCTTACCAGGTGTTCTTGCATCTGCATCATCTACGATTACAGAAATTTCAACTTGAGGATCACTCGCAGGAAAAAAACCGACAAATGATGAGACGTGATGGGTCTTAGAATAAACAAGCTTTGACTTACCGTTTGACATTTCCTTTGGAACTAGCTTTTGCGTGGTACCTGTTTTACCACCTACTTCATAGCCTGGTATGGCCGCTAAATGTCCCGTACTATCAGCACCGGATGTGACTCCAAGAAGCATACGTGCCATTGTCTTTGCAGTACTTTGCTTAATAACACGCCTTTCTTCAACTCGGTCAAATCGGTAAACTATATCACCATTAGAATCACAGATGCGTTTAATAATTTGTGGTTTAAGGAGCACTCCACCACTCGCAATTACTCCCATAGCTTGATGAATTTGCAAAGCAGTCACAGCTACTGATTGTCCCATTGGTATACGGGTGAAAGTTAAACCATCCCAGTACTTAGGCGGTGGTACAAAGATCCTAAACGTGCGTGCATCAGGTTCATTACCGACTGGAAAACCCGTTGGTAAACCTATCCCAAAAGCATGCATAAATTGATAATATCTTTCCTCGCCTATCCGCATAGCTAATTGCACTGCACCTTTATTTGAAGAGTGAGCAATAATTTCAGATACCGATAAAGGTCGATCAAAGTGATCTGATTTATCTTCAGCAGGCAGAGGTCTAATCTTACCTTTATATTCGATTTCTTTAAGGGTGCAGTCGAACGTGGTATTTGGGTTTACTGCTCCGTCATCTAAAGCTGCAGATGCAGCAATAATTTTAAATACAGATCCAGGTTCATATAAATCTGCAACTGCCACATTCTTCATCCTTGATAATTCAGAGGCAGGAAGCTTGTTATATTCATTCAGATTAAAGGTGGGATAATTAGCCATCGCTAATATAAATCCAGTCCTAGGATCACTAATAATTATAGTCGCTTTCTGAGGTGAGTATTTATCTCTAATACCTTGAAGCTCAACTTCAGCTAAGTGTTGAATTGCAGAATCTATAGACAAATCAATCGAGTATCCATCTGCAGCAGGCACCTCCCTGGTTCTAAACTGAGCGAGCTCACGCTGTTTACCGTCTTTTTCAGTCTCTACCCACCCATCCTGACCACGTAGAAAGAAATTAGCATAATGCTCCATGCCAGCTAGAGGCACTTCTTGATGGTTTAAATAACCAATTAAATGAGCAGCTAATTCATTATGGGGATAAGCCCTGCGATATATATTCGTTCCATATACACCCTTGATCTTTAATTTTTGAATTTCCTCAAACTTTGCCTGATCAATGCCAGTACTTAAACGTGCATATTTAATAATCCTTTTTCCGGTACTATCTGCCTCATCAAGAACAACACTCTCATCGCTATCGGTCGAAACTTTAGGAGCTTCGACAGCAGGGAGTGTAACTGCAGCTGAAGTTTCAACTTCGGGTTTTTCGTCTTTTTTTTGTTCTTTTTGAGCACTATCTAAATGAAACACCAAGCCTTGGGGGTTTTTTACGCCAGTAAGAGATACCGCACGGTACTTGGTGGTTAAAGTGGTTTTAAGTTGTTCAACAGGTATTCCAAGTAGTTCAGCTAATTTTGGCCATTTGGAAGCATCTTTTTCTAGGACTACACTGGGGTCTACTCCAACCTCAACAACTGACATACTGGTTGCTAATAGTGCCCCATTGATATCACGAATATCCCCGCGTCTAGAATACGTTGGAATAATCTCCCGTCTTACGTGTTCAACATAGGTAAGGTAATGATCTCGGTTACTTACATGTAAGGAGTAAAGCCTGTAGCCCAGAGATACGAAGATACTCAGTATAACCACTGAGACAAACGTCATCCGAGAACTTGAGGCAAACCCCTTGGACATAGTTCAATGTTGTGAAGGAATGTTAAAACTGATCGTTGTGTGCACGGACGAACTAATACCGCGGTCAGTCAAAATGCCTTGATCTCGTTTAGCAGTGAGGCGAGCAACTGAATCTTGAGCAATAATCTGAACTTGACCTTCTTGGGGAGGAACAAGTCCCAAATGCCATTCATTATTCTTTTTAAGAAGAGCTGTGATGTCTTGTTCTTCTGCAACCCAAGCCGTCATTTGCTGACTTAAGCGCCCAACCTCAACAATACGATTTTCAAGAACACGATTTTCATTAGCTGTGACAGAAATTTGGTGACGCATCCATACTGAGCCAAGGCCAGCAGCTCCGCTTCCACATACGACAAGTAAGGTACCCATAACAAAGGGATTAACAAAAGCTCGATTAGTTAAAGTCTTCATAAGTGTATTAATTTTAAAATTACAATTTACGTACGGCTCTTAGTTTTGCTGAACGACTACGCGAATTATTTTCAATTTCTAAAAGAGTCGGTGTTACGGGACGCTTAGTAAGTGCTTCGGCTTTGCGTACCCTCAAATCCTGAGGCATACTGTCCGCTTGATCCTCAGGCATACCGCACCAGCGGCGCATGGCACGCTTGACTGGCCGATCCTCTAAGGAGTGAAAGCTGATAACGCAAAGTACGCCGCCTGATACCAAGCGCTCAAATGCTGCAGGTAAGGTACGCTCTAATGCTCCTAGCTCATCATTGATTGCGATCCTGATTCCTTGAAACGAACGCGTGGCTGGATGAATGCGAGCAACACGTCTTTCTCTCTCAGGTATCGCATTAGCGATGACTTCAGCCAAGGATGAGGTGCGAGAGAGTGCACCCGTTCTACGAGCGTCAATGATTGAGCGAATAACACGTTTCCACTGTTTTTCCTCACCATAATCCCTGATCGCTAAAACAAGCATTGCTTCAGACGCTGTCTCAAGCCACTCAGAGGCTGAAACTCCTCTACGTGGATCCATCCGCATATCAGCAGGTGCATCTGAGCGAAACGAAAACCCACGCTCTTTATCGTCTAATTGAAATGACGATACACCCAGATCGAAAAGTATGCCGTCAAAATCACGATTAGGAAGCGTATCTAAATCTCCGAAATTAAGATCAATAAGTTGAAAACGATTAGCATACTTTGAACTCAATTCTAATGCACGGTCTTGAGCCTGAGGGTCACGATCGAGTCCAATAACGGATACGTCAGCTGCTGAATCTAAAAGTGCTTGCGTGTGACCTCCGCCACCAAAAGTGCAGTCAAGAAAACGCGCACCCGGCTTAGGTGCAAAAAATTCAAGTACCTCGTTTAATAAAACCGGTTTATGCCCAGAATTGCTGGAACTAGTTGCGACTGCCGTTGTGTCAAAGGCTGTCATTAAATACCTAGACGGCGCATTAAGTCGCCGAAGTTTTCACCAGAGGTACGCGCTTCAACTTTCTGCCAACGTCCTGGGGAATAGAGATTAAATTTTGTAAGTGAGCCTACGAGCACCGCTTCTTTCGTGATGCCTGCGTGCTTAAGTAAACCTTCATCCACACCAACACGTCCTTGCTTATCAAAGCTGAACGTTTGGGTCTGAGCAAAAAATCGTGCTGCGAAATCTTGTGCTGCACCATCGCTTAAAGCCATCTGCGCAATCTTTTGGTGTAACTTCTCAACCTCAGCTGGAGGTAATACAGCTACATATCCATCAGGATGTGGTGTTGCCAAAAAACTATCCCCTTCAGCATGCGCACCTCTCCAAGACGATGGGATCGTTAAACGACCTTTATCATCAAGGTTATGCCTAAATAGACCTGTGAAAAATGCTTTACCGGGAAGTGACATGAAAGGGTGAGAAAGGGCTAATTGCCCCACAACGCCCCATTTCTCCCCATTTCCTCCCACTTTTGCAAGTAAAACTACTCTAGAAATGCGTTTTTTTTACTCCCAAGTTATTCACACCATTTCAAGGCACGTTAAGCTTCCATCTTTTGGTTGAAATTAATGGCTGTTTTTTGGCCTTTTTTGGTCCCTTGACAGACCACTGTAAGGACCTTGAAGTGGCTGTACCCCATGCCATTTATTTCCGTAAAAACACTACGAAATGATTACGATGTGATCGTTGTTGGATCTGGAGCAGCGGGCGGACAATCAGCCTACATATTGGCCTTGGAAGGCATCCGAGTGCTTATGATCGAAGCAGGCAGAAACTATGATCCAGTTGCCGAAACTCCGATGTTTCAGACCAATGCAGACGCTCCTTTGCGCGGTACAGAAACACCCGATAAGCCTCTTGGATTTTATGATTCCACAGTCAATGGAGGCTGGGCTGTACCAGGCGAACCTTACACAAGTGCCTCCTCAAATCCAGACGAGAAATACATGCTCTGGCGCTCTAGAATGCTGGGTGGAAGAACAAACCACTGGGCACGTAATTCCTTCCGAAATGGTCAGTATGATTTTAAGCCAAAAGACAGAGATGGTTTAGGGATTAATTGGCCAATCAATTACACAGACGTAGCACCCTTTTACGACAAAGTAGAAATGCTAGTGGGTGTTTACGGCGATGCTGAAGGGATTGAAAATAGTCCAGATTCCCCTGCCGGAATTTTACTGCCTCCACCCAAACCTCGCTTAGGTGAACTACTCGCTCAGCAAAGAGCTAAGAAATTAGGGATTCCTATTGTTGCAATCCACCGCGCAGTTCTAAGTCAAAAATTAGATGCTGATAATATCCCCCAAAAACTGCATCCACACAACGTCCGAGCGCAGCGCTTAGTGGCTGATTCCATGCGCAGTCGCTCAGCTTGTTTTTGGGCGACACCTTGCAATCGAGGCTGCGCAATCAAAGCAAATTATCAGTCACCCACAGTTCACTTACCCCCTGCCCTTGCCTCTGGAAATCTAGATATTTTAACCGATGCCATGGTGCGTGAAGTTACCTTGGGTTCAAACGGTCTAGCAAGTGGTGTGCATTTTATTGATAAAACTACTGGTATAGAGCACCACGTAAAAGCCAAAGCAGTGGTGCTTGGAGCAAGCTCTACTGAAACAATCAAAGTCTTATTTAATTCTAAGTCCAACAGTTTTCCACATGGACTTGGTAATTCAAGCGGCCTTCTAGGTAAGCACTTAATGGATACGGTAGGAACTAGCTTAAGTGGGCATATTCCCCTCTTAGAAAACCTACCTCCAATGAATGAAGATGGTGCTGGTGGTGATCACGTGTACACGCCTTGGTGGTTACATAAAGATCAACTCGCAGGAAAACTTGGCTTTGCCCGGGGCTATCATATCGAATTTGCGACAGGCAAAAAGATGCCGACGATTACTACTGGCTCTAGCCTTGAACCCTACACCCATGGCAGTTACGGCAAACAATTTAAGGCCGATGCACGGCGTTACTACGGAGCTTCCATTTCTTTCTCCGGCAGAGGAGAAATGATTCCGAATGCGGACAGTTTTTGTGATATTGATCCCTTAGTAAAAGATAAGTGGGGAATCCCTGCGATGCGCTTTCACTGGAAATGGTCTGAGCATGAAATCAAGCAGGCAATCCACATGCAAAGTACCTTCGCTGATTTAATTCATGCTATGGGCGGCAAAGTAACTACAAAGCCTGACCCCAAGGGTCGTGGAGATATTTTACCTGGAGGCCACGTAAAGCACGGCGTAGGTGGAGCCATCATGGGACTAGACCCTAAGACTTCCGTCACTAACAGCTATGGACAGCTCTGGGATGTAAAAAATGTAATGATAGCAGACGCAGCTACATTTTGTTCAAGTGCAGATAAAAATCCAACCATAACGATTATGGCTTTAGCATGGCGTGGAACAGAACACTTAATTGAGGCTATGCGCAGTGGTTCACTGAGCTAGTATTTGTCAGGCATTTAGCTAATAAAAAAGCCTCGATCCAAAAAATAGATCGAGGCTTTAGTAAGTGAGATAGAAGTGCTACTTCTGTGTGTTTAGGTGGCTATGCTTACGGCTATATGTGAAGTAAATTACTACACCTATAAGCATCCAAATAATTAAACGCATCCACGTATCAAACGGCAAGGCAAGCATCTGAGTTAAACAGACAACCGCTGCTAAGATAGGTACCAGTGGTACCCATGGCGTTCTAAAAGGACGTGGTAAATCAGGACGACGTTTTCTAAGTAAGATGATACTCAAACTTACAATAACGAATGCAAATAAAGTACCAATGGATACGAGTTCTCCCAAGAGCGCGAGTGGGAGTAGTCCTGCAAACACAGCTGCTACTGCACCTGTTAAGATGGTTGTAATATAAGGCGTTTTGAAGCGTGGATGAATCTTTGCAAATACTGCTGGCAAGAGTCCGTCATGCGCCATTGAGAAGAAAATACGAGGCTGACCCATAAGCATAACAAGAACAACTGAACACAGACCTGCCATTGCCGCAATTTCTACTACAAAGCGAAGCGCAACAGGAGCATTCGCTTCCTGCAGTGCAAACACAACAGGAGCATCTACCTTAAGTGCTGTGTAGTTCTTCATTCCAGTAAGCACTAATGAGAGTGTGATAAATAAAACCGTACAAATTGCTAGCGATCCCAAGATACCAATAGGCATGTCACGTTTTGGGTTTTTAGCCTCTTGTGCAGAGGTAGAAACAGCGTCAAAGCCAATATAGGAAAAGAAAATAACCGCAGCTCCTTTAAAAATACCACTCCAGCCAAATTGACCGAATACACCCGTATTCTTAGGGATAAAAGGCGTCCAATTTTTAGTAGCTAAACCTGGATGCTGAGTGAAATACCAGATCCCAAATCCAATCACAGCAATTAGTACAGAAAGCTTGGTTACCACCATTAAATTATTAAATGCGGCTGATTCCTTAATACCAATAACAAGTAAAACAGTAATCGCTAAGACAATGCAGCTAGCAGGTAGATTCATTAAAGCACCGGTTGCTACTAAGTGACCATTCACATATTCCCAGGGCGCAGTTGCAAAGGAATGAGGAATTATAATTCCAAACTCTTTAAGAAAACCTTGGAAGTGACCTGACCAACCTACGGCAACTGTGGGTGCACAAAACAAGTACTCGAGGATCAAATCCCAGCCGATAATCCATGCTAAAAATTCACCCAGTGTTGCATACGAATAAGTGTAAGCGCTTCCCGCTATTGGGATCATGGACGCAAATTCAGCGTAGCAAAGACCGGCAAATAAACAGCCTAAGCCAGAGATAACAAAGGAAATGGCAATAGCAGGGCCAGCATATTGAGCAGCAGCTTGTCCGGTAAGAACAAAGATACCTGCACCAATGACCGCTCCAATACCGAGGCTAACCAAGTTGGTAGCCGATAAAGTCCTATGAAGACCTTGGCTATCTTGCGCCTGCAACTGAAGTGACTCCATCGATTTAGTTCTAAATAGACTCATAATATAATAATAATAAAAACAGAGGTGAACTAGCTAAGGGGTGCTGTCAGGAAGGACTTAACATCGAGTGATTTAGCACCTGACTCAAGACATTCAAAAACTCTTTTCACACAAACTCCGTTAAGTGCCTTTATTCAAATCGAGTGATCGTGCAAGCTGCACGAATCGTGGAAAGTTACGTAAGTCATTATTAATCAGGTTTTCATAACATTACAAAAGCTTTAATTGTGCCAAAAAGACTCCTTCTTGTATTTAGGCAGTTAAAAATCATATATCGTTAATAATCATAACTTTAAACATCATAAAGAACGATCGGGAACGGCTTATCCGCGCGAATAATCAGTAAGTGCACGCTGGAATTCATCCAGTGGGAAACAAAGCACTTATGAAAACATTCCTTATTACAGCTGTTATTTTTATCTCAACGTTAAGCTCTCTAAACGCCCAAACCTCCACTCTATCTAACGCCGATGACTTCCTTTACGCAATCCGTGAGGTTGAAACAGGCAATTGTTATAACGCGCCTACCGGTTCATGCGGAGAAGAAGGCGCTTACCAATTTAAGCGCAACGTATGGTCACAACACACCCAAGTTTCTTTCAAAAAAGCTCGTACCCATTATTCTGATACGGTGGCCTTAGCCCATTACCACTGGATTATTAAACGTTTAACAAACGCTCATATGAAACCATCGATTCAAAAAATTGCAGCTGCTTGGAACTGCGGGGTGACTGCAGTTATTCGTGGCAAAATACCCCACTCAACAAAAGACTATGCAGAGCGTGTAAATAATTTAGCTTTAGACCATGCTCAAACACGTTTAAGTAACACCTACGCCGTAAACCGTTAAGGTCTACCTAAATCAAATCGTTCGGTTGTACGGGCATAGGTATCTCGTCCCATACGGCCTACTAAATCCAGTTTAGCTGGATCAGGAAAACCATCCCCTGCTAATACCGCTTCGTCTACATACGCAGAGACGATACGGCCAAATACAACATTGGTATTACTGCCAACTGGATAGACGTCATGTAGCACACATTCAAAGGCAACTGCTGCGGAACTCACCCGTGGAGGACTTACCTTCAAACTTGGTGTTGAGTGTATTTTGAAGGCTTCAAATTCACTTTCTTCATGCGGTAAGGCCATAGAAGATTGATTCATTACTTGGCTATCTTTGAAAGAAACTAAATTTACTACAAATTGCTTACGTGATTCGATATTCACGAGCGTATCTTTCTTTGTACCATCACGATTATTTACTGGTACAAACATAAGTACCGGTGGATTCGTAGAAACCGCTTGAAAAAAACTAAATGGAGCTAGATTTGTTATACCCGAAGCTGAAAGTGTGGAGACCCAAGCTATTGGCCTAGGCCCGACCGAATTAATCATCCAGCCGTAGGCTTCGCGCTGCTCAATTTTAGCGAAATCAATAACCATAGCTGCTTATGGAGCCTTTACTGTATTTAAGAACTTAAGGAAATCTGCTTTCTGCTTAAACACAGCATCTGAAGTTCCAGTAAGTTTAAAAAACCATGTACTACCATTCCAAGGTAGCAGTGCTGCTATAATTGCCTTTGAACTAGGCCCTACCGCTTCAATAATAACAAAATGTAAATTCTGTACATCTAGTGCAGTACTAGATTTATCAAATTGGGCCTGATCAATCGCAGTAAGACCTACCTGCCCTCTCCACCGATTTACGTTTGCTAAAGCACCTCCGACATCTCCAGGGAAAGCACTGATTGCAATTTCTGCATCCCCTGCACTGTAGCTAGCCTTACGCATCGCAACAGCTGGCTTAAGTTGCCATGCACTTTGCACAGTCCATGTCAGTGAAGCACCTTCTGCAGTAGGTACTGGCGTAGCACTCATATCTGCTGGTGCTGTCATCACAGGCATTGGAGTACTTGCAACTGTTTGTGGTGATGAACTTACTGTAATCGTTTTTAAAAAAGTAATAAAATTTTGTTTTTCCTGACCTACTGCTTCGCTATCACCAAGCATTTTAAAAAACCAAGCCTTACCGCCTTGATGCAACCAAGCTGCAAGTAAGCGCTGAGCAGGCTTACCAGAAGACGGTAAACCTAGAGAATCAGTTAACTGCAAAGTTCCAGCTGAGGAGTCCACAGCCTGCAGAGCTGAAGCAAGTTGATCTTGTGTTAGAGGACTTAGACCAACCTGCCCTCTCCAGCGATTTACATTTGCGAGATCTTCACCCCCATCACCAGGAAAAGAAACAACCGATATATCAAGTACTTCTGCTTTTGAGCCATGTGCTACAAAACTGGCTATGCGCATACCTGAAGCAGGTTTTGACTGCCAACTTTCTGGAGCACTCCATGCTAAACCGACCTGAGTTACAGGAGTTTGCGCTTCACCTGCAAAAGCAGGCGCTGGAGCATCACTTTCCTTAGGGATCTGGTAGTGAGTAATACTCTTATCTCCACATCCACAGAGTAATACACATGTAGCGAGTAAAACAAAATGAGGGGAATAACGAAATGCGAGATAAGTCATAATAGGAGATGCAGGCTATAGTGTATTATATGATCGGCTAAGCAGTAATTACTCAAGCTTGCTGATGCGTAGTAATACAAAGCATTAGATCGTAACACAAACGTGTAAAATATCACTAAGGTTCTTATCGACAAGGATGATCAGGAAGACTTCGATGAATCTAATGAATATTTGGCGCAACCTAACATCATTAAGCATAATTTTAGCAGTCGGTGCATCGCTAGCAGCAGCGGCTATACTGCCTGGTCTACAGCCCGATGGCTCAGTACTTCTGCACAACCAGTGGCCGATTAAGCCTGCAGGCTCCCAACTCACTCTGGGTGAATTTCCCGTCTCAATAGCGCTTGATCCATCTGGTCACTACGCTGCAGTACTACATGCAGGCCAAGGAAAGCACGCAATTTGGCTAATTGATGTAGCAAGTCAGAAAACAATTCAGGTAGTAAATATTGTAGAAGCATTTAACGGCCTTGCATTTTCGTCAGATGGCCAACTCTTAGCGTGCAGCGGTGGCAGTGAACAGGTGATTCGTTTATTCTCTTTTTCTAACGGCACCTTGCATGACCATAAAGCTGTAATAATTGGCAAAGCAAAAGATCGTGCAGTTGTAACTGGTGTAACGTTTAAGCCCAATTCGCATATAGCCCTTGCAGCACGTCTACTCGAAAATGATGTACACTGTGTAGACTGCGACACAGGTCTTACTTTATGGGTTACACGCCTTGGGGACTCCTTGGATGGAAATAAAAATGCTCCTGCTAGAGAGCCCAAAGAAACCATCGCTCCTAATGATATATTAGGAGGAACTCAAATTATTGAAGGAGAACAGCCGCTAGATATCATATATGATGATCGCGCAGCTAAAATTTATGTAAGCCTATGGGGTCAATCAGCGATTGCTGTTTTAAGCGCTTTGGACGGCCATCAGATCACTCGCTTTGCCTGTGGATTACATCCTAACGCAATGCAACTATCTCCGAAAAATAGCTTTTTTGATTCAGGCAAACGCCTTTATGTTTCTAACGGAGGACTTAATACCGTGAGTGTATTAGATACAACGGATGGTCATATTTTAGAACAACTTAACTCCTCCATTATTGCTGGTGCTACTCCAGGATCAACTCCTGATAGTCTCGCATTAAGTCAGGATGGCAAAAGACTGTATGTCGCAAATTCTAACAATAATAATATAGCTGTTTTTGATGTCACAACTGCAGGCACTTCGACCCCTATTGGCTTTATTCCTACAGGTTGGATGCCGACTAGTGTTCGCTTAACTGCCAATGAAGATCGACTCCTTGTATTGTCTTCACGTGGCTTAACACCTAAGGCAAATAATATTGGTAAGAGTAAAAAATTTCAATATATTGGAGCACTGTTTGACGGCTCACTTGCTAGTATTGATCTGTCAAAAGGGGATGCCGGAATACACCAGCTTGAGTCATGGACTAAAACGGCACTTACATGCGTACCCGCACGAGGAAATACACCTGATGTAGGAATACTCGCCCTACAAGCTACTCCACAAAAACCATCTCCTATCACTCACGTCATCTACGTAATTAAAGAAAACCGCACCTACGATCAGATATTCGGAGATATCGAAAAAGGAAATGGAGATGCTAATCTTTGCCTATTTCCAGAAAGTGTAACTCCAAATCACCATGCCTTAGCAAAGCAATTTATTTTATTGGATAATTTTTATGCAAACTCTGAAGTCAGCGCCAGTGGGCATGAATGGAGTATGGCAGGTTACTGTTCAGAATTTGTAGAGAAAATATGGCCACCAGATTATGGACATAGACCACAAGTAACAGGACTAGCCCAAGAAAATTTTCCATACCCTTCAGAAGGCCACTACGCAGCAGCATTTCCTGCACTCGGTTACATTTGGGATCAAGCCGCTAAGGCAAATGTATCCTACCGCACATACGGAGAATTTATTGTTAATGGTGCTACTGCTAAGGATCCCGCTATTGCAATTATGCCAAGCCTGAAAGGTCATCTAGATCCTAACTACCGGGGCTTTGACCTTTCCTACTCAGAGCAGAAAAGAGCTACTGAATTTATATCTGAAATGAAGCGCTATGAAACATTGGAAGATATGCCTCATTTGCAAATTGTTCGCTTTGGCAACGACCATACTATGGGAGCAAAAGCACACGAACATACGCCACGTGCCATGGTTGCTGATAATGATCTAGCACTAGGGCGTCTTATCGAAGCCTTAAGTCATTCACGTTTCTGGGCTAATACCCTAGTTCTAGTCGTTGAAGATGATGCCCAAAATGGTCCAGACCATGTCGATGCTCACCGCACGGTTGCTCTAGCAATTAGTCCGTACACTCAAAAAGCAGCGGTTGATTCAACACCCTACACAACCTGCTCAATGCTTCACACGATGGAGCTCATTTTAGGTATCGAACCTATGTCCCAATTCGATGCGAGTGCACAGCCCATGTGGGCTTCATTCCAGGCAGTGCCTAATCTATCCACTTATACGGCTCTTACTCCGAACGTTAATTTAGATGAAACCAATCCTGTTGGAACACGTGGTGATAAGGTTTCATCAACCTTTGATTTCTCTAAAGAAGATAGGATTGATGAAATAGCTTTTAATCGGGTCATATGGGCTACAGTAAAAGGTGAGAAATCCACAATGCCTGCACCCGTTCACGCCGCCTTTGTTAGATCATTAAAACATCACTCTAATACTGACGCCGACGCTGATGACGACTAAGTTGATCTTGTGATTAATCCATCCTCTATACAGTTAATCGGTTCTGAAATTGCTATTCTGTGGACTGACGGCGCCGAGAGTTACTATAGCGGCGAATTTCTACGTGCTGCCTCCCCAAGTGCTGACAATTTAGGTGAGAGAGACATCTTTGGAACCCAGTATGGTGGTGATGGGCCAAGGCATTTTCCTGGCGTAACGGTGACGCATTTCGAACAAGTTGGTAATTACGCAATTCGTTTTGATTTTAGTGATGGCCATAGAACTGGGCTTTACACTTACGATTACTTAAGAAGACTAAACACCTCAAAACCTCTATGAGTATACCTATTTTCCCAGCGCGGACTAATAACTCAGATATCGAACTTGGCACTCTGCTGCAACCAAAGTTTGGATCCGATGGCCTCATTCCCTGCATTACGACAGACCATATTACGAATGAGGTTTTAATGTTTGCTTTCATGAATGCAGAATCCCTTGCCCATACGCTTAAAACTAAGAAGGCAACGTACTGGAGTCGTTCACGCAGCAAGCTTTGGATTAAAGGTGAAGAGTCAGGCAATGCACAACTTGTGAAAGAACTTAGAACTGATTGCGATCAAGACGTTATCTTACTTAAAGTAGAGAATGTCGGAGGCGCTTCCTGCCATAATGGCTACCCTTCCTGCTTCTATCGTAAACTCAGCGCAAGTGCCCAGGCTGAAGACCCAGCATCACTTACACTCGAATTTGCAGCAGACCGCGTCTTTGATCCTAAAGACGTCTACAAGAAAAAGCACTGATCAGGTATCAAGCGCCTGATCATCCAGCACCATAAACATTAAATCAGCAGAAGATACAGCTTGGCCATTTACGCTACATTCTGCAGTTGCTGTAGCAAGTTTACCGCCACGCGCTTTAAGTAGTTTAGCAGTAATGATAAGTTGATCCCCTGGCCTTACAGGCTTACGGAATTTAACTTTATCTGCACTCATGAAAAAAGCCGTCTTCGCTGTACTGCCAGACAGTCTAAGCATGAGTATACCCGCAGTCTGAGCCATAGCCTCAAGCTGCAGTACTCCTGGCATCACAGGATTACCCGGGAAGTGACCATTAAAATAAGGTTCATTAATGGTGACGTTTTTAAGGGCTGTAATTTCTTCATTTCCTTTAAATTCAAGAACCCTATCAACCATCACAAAAGGATAACGGTGAGGTAAAGTTTCTAAAATCCTGCGAATATCGAGCGAACTTTCTGTCGCTAAATTAAACACAAGTGGAGCAGTTGCAGGTTTCTTTTTACCACTCTTTTTAGACTCTTGTAATTTCTCAAATAAAACTTTGGTAAGTTCTGCATTGATTGCATGCCCTGGACGAGTTGCCACGATATGGGCTTTTAGCGGCTTACCTAGTAGTAAAATATCTCCAATGATATCGAGAATTTTATGCCGAACAAATTCATCTTTGAAGCGAAGCGGTTCTTTAGAGATAATTGCGTCTCCTTTAATTACCACAGCACAATCCAGTGAACCGCCACGGATCTTACCTAGCTTAATTAGTTCTTCTATATCTTCGTAAATAGTGAAAGTACGTGCCGCTGCAATTTGTGATTGATAGACTTCAGGATCAATCGTCAGAGATAAGTGTTGCGTGTGAATTCCACGATCATCTGCCGAGGTACATGAAATTTTTAATGTATCGCATGGAAGAGCAATGATTGAAGAATTTCCACGTGTAACAGAAACGGGTGCATCGAGTTCAAAGTATTCTCTTTCTGCATTCTGCTCCACAGGCTCGCCCTCGATAATCATGTTTACGAATGGCCGTGCTGAACCATCCATAATCGGAGGTTCAGAAGCATCCATCTCAATCATCACATTATCTACTCCACAGCCGTGTAGTGCACTTAAGACGTGCTCAACGGTGTGAATTTTTGCATGCCCAGATTGTATTGTAGTCGCCCTGACTAAATCTGTGACTAAATCAACACGGGGCAAAATTTCTGGACTGCCGTGTAAATCTATACGCTTAAAGATAATCCCATGGCCTTCAGGCGCAGGTTTCATAGTCAAAGTGACTGCATCGCCTGTATGTAGAGCGCTGCCTTTAATACTGACCTCACGAGCGAGTGTTCTTTGTTTCATGGAAACTTAAGTCTAAAGTGTCGTTGAGTGCTACTGGGTGGAGCAAGCGTGGATATTTATAAGTCCTAAGTTAATAGCTAAGAACGATTTACTGCAACACCAAAGCTATATCATAACGCTCCAAAAGTGCATAGGCACAAAAAACCGTTGTTTTAAGGCTAATTAAACCCACTTTTAATGCCTTAGCATTATCCCCTTCCTACGCAGTGGCTTGACACTCGTGCAGGCATTATCTTACTCAGTTCCTTTACTATACAGCCAACCCTTAGTACGAACATAAAGCATCATGCCAGCAGCAAACGATATCCGCAAAGGTCAGGTCATTAAGTTCAACGGTGAACCCCATTTAGTTATGGAGACCCAGCACCGTACACCTGGAAACTTACGTGCATTCGTACAAGTAAAAATGCGCAATCTACGTTACGGCAAGTCCCTGGACCAGCGCTTTGCGTCCACTGAAGCCATTGAAGTACTTCCTACAGAACGCCGCACCTTAGAATTTAGTTATGCTGACCGTGAAGCCTTCGCTTTCATTGATCCAGAAACATTTGATCAAATTGAAATCAGCGCTGAAACCCTAGGCGACGTTAAGCATTACTTAACCACAGGTGGCAAAGTAGACGTCTTATTTGTAGACGAAAAAGCACTTACTGTTGAAATCCCATCTACTGTGACTCTTAAAGTTATCGAATCTTCAGATGGCGTTAAAGGTGATACAGCTAGCAACGTACAAAAGCCTGCTAAGCTAGAAACCGGTTTAACAATCAACGTACCCTTATTCATCAAGGTAGGTGAATTAGTCCGTGTAAGTACAGAAGACGGTACGTACTTAGGCCGCGCGTAAGCTATCTGCTCTAAGTGAGCGAAAAGCGTTTCTATTTTTGATTAAAGCGGCGGGCCGCTTTAATTCTTTATTGTTGAATAGCCTCACAACTAGAAGTCTACAAAACTGTGCCTTGTTTAGGACTAACAAAACGTGTGCGGTCCTTTAAGTCTAAATGTGTGTAGAATAAAAAAACTCATGCTTTTAAAGCATGAGTTTTTGAGGAAATAAAATTATCGTATTACTTACGCAACACGCTCAACCACTAAAGGAGGAGCAGTAGGACGCTTAGGAGCTAAGCGGTAAGCGTTCTTAAAGTATTCTAGAGCCTGCTCTAACTTAGCTTCATCATTATAATGAATCATCATGAGAGGTTCGCCCTGCTTTACTTGAGTGCCTACCTTTTTAACTTCGGATACACCGACTGAGTAATCCAACTTATCATCTGGATTTTCACGTCCTGCACCTAAAATATGAACGCCGCGAGCAATCATGGCTGCACTAATCGTATGAACGTAACCACGTTTTGGAGCTGGAAGTTTACGAATGTGGCGAGCTTGTGCGAATTTTTCAGGATGATCTATATAGGATACATCTCCGCCTTGTGATTTTACTAAATCTTTAAATTTAGCTAACGCTGAACCGTCTGTTAAGTGACGTTGTACGGTCTGCTTTGCTGAAAGAGTTGAACCAGCGACTCCTGCAAGACGTACGATTTCCATACCGAGCTTAAGTACTAGCTCCTTCATGTCCTCTGGACCTTCACCCTTTAAGAGTTGAATCGCTTCTTTTAATTCTAAGGAAGTTCCAACGGTATCACCGAGTGGTTGATTCATATCAGTGACTAACGCAACACAGCGGCGCTTCATTGAGCGACCAACACGGGTCATGGAACGAGCGAGTTGTTTAGCCTGTTCTAAATCACGAATAAAAGAACCGTTACCCCATTTTACATCAATAACAAGGCCTTCAGCACCTGCTGCTAATTTACGGGATAATACACTGCCAGTAATTAATGGAAGACTTGGGATTGTACCGGTCTCTTTTCGCAGTGCATATAACTTAGCATCTGCTGGGGCTAAGTCAGGATTTTGGGAAACAATAGCTCCACCAATTTTACTTAACTGACTTGCAAAATGATCGTTTGAGAAATCTCCCTTAAAGCCAGGGATTGCACCTAATTTATCTAACGTATTGATGATGTAATCGTGCTCAACACCGCACATCATTGGAACAACAACACCCGCTGCCATTGCAAATGGGACAAGAACAAGTGCTGTCTTATCACCTACACCACCAGTTGAATATTTATCAATTTTTGGTTTTGCAATTCCAGACAAATCAACGACTTCGCCAGAAAGCATTAACTCTTCAGTTAATTGAGCGGTTTCTTGAGCGGACATGCCCGAGAAATAAATAGCCATAGCCAAAGCAGACAACTGATGCTGTGGCATTTCTCCATCCAAGGTACTATCTACAATAAAACGGATCTCATCTTGAGTAAACTCAGCGCCATCCCTCTTTTTCTCAATTAAGTAGGTAAAGCTTGGCTTTACAAATCGGCGAGACGGTATCGGGCGTTTACTGCTGCTCATATAGGAGTTATATTTAAAGGGATGTGGTCCGTTCCGGTAAAGTTTAGGATAAAAACACCTTCCAAAGATAAGTCGAGCCAAAAGCCACCCGTAAAAAGAGTCAAAGTGACTCACTTCACCCGTACTTCACTTGCATTAAGCGCTTGCTGGTAATTTGAGGTATATTGAGATAACTCTCTTACCTTAAGTACAATGCACGTCTCCTTTAACCTCGCTAGCCAACTTGATACTGCACTCAAAGCAGCAGCACCTTTAGCGGGTATTAATGCCGATTTATTTAAACCCGAAGTTAGAACAGCAGACCCAGCACATGGAGATTATCAGGCAAATGGTATACTCGGGTATGCCAAACAAAACAAAGCTAACCCGCGAGCACTCGCAACTGCCTTAGTTACTGCCCTACCTTCAGAATTAACTGCACTTTTCGAAATTCAAGTCGCAGGTCCCGGGTTTATTAATTTTAAACTCAAACCAGAATCTCTACTAGAATGGTTAAGACTCTACGGCTCACTAAAAGCCCTTGCACTAGGTGCTTCAGAAAATCGTAAAGGTGAGCGCTGCGTAATTGATTTTGGTGGTCCCAATACTGCAAAACAGATGCATGTTGGTCATGTAAGAAGCGCAGTCATTGGTCAGGCGCTCGCTCGTATTTTAGCGTTCAATGGTGCGACAATTGTTACCGATAATCACTTAGGAGATTGGGGCACTCAATTTGGAAAATTAATTTATGCTTACAAGCGCTGGGTTAATCCCCAAGCAATGCAGAATGAACCAATTGAAGAATTAGAAAGACTGTATAAATTAGGGAGTGCAGCTACACCTGAAAATTCTATAGAACTTGAAGAAGCTCGTCTTGAATTAGTTAAATTACAAAACGGCGATAAAGAGAATGTAGCTCTTTGGAAGACGTTTACAGACATCAGTCTTGTGGCATTTCAAAAGATCTACGATCAACTCGGTATCAGCTTTGACCATACTTTGGGTGAAAGTTTTTATAACGATAAACTCACTCCAATATATAAGGAATTAATCGAGCATAAAATAGCAGTAGAAAGTAAGGGAGCCTTAGTGGTATTTCATGCAGAGCATCCGCGATTCAAAACTCAGCCCTTTATTGTACGTAAATCAGACGGTGCAGCTAACTACGCAACTACCGATCTAGCTACCCTACTTTACCGCGTGGAAGCCTTCCAAGCGACGTCCATTATATATGTCGTAGATAAGCGTCAAAGTGATCACTTCGAACAACTTTTCTTAACAGCGAAAACGTGGTTTAGTCACACCAACCGCACACTACCTGTACTCAACCACGTCGATTTTGGCACTGTATTAGGTGAAAACGGGACACCACTTAAAACACGCGAAGGCGACAACATTAAGCTCCAGGATTTATTAAACGAAGCAAAACAAAGAGCCTTTAGTTTAGTCACATTAAAAAGTCCGGACTCACCTGAAATAGAGCGAACAGAAATTGCTAATGTCGTAGGTATTGGCTCAGTTCAATATGCAGATCTATCACAAAATAGGTCCAGCGACTATGTCTTCTCCTGGGATAAAATGATCTCACTTGAAGGCAACACAGCGGCCTACCTCTTGTATGCAGCTGCACGCATTCATTCTATTTTCAGAAAGCACTCGATCCCCCTAGATGTCTTAGAAGCAGAGAAAGGGGCCTCTGCCCTAGAAACACCAACTGAAATTACTTTGGCACGTAAACTAGTGAGCTTCGCAGACGCTGTTCGTCTTGCAGGCGATACACTACGCCCCCACTTCTTGTGTCTTTATTTATATGAATTGGCTGGGAGTTTTAGTGCCTTCTATACAGCGGATAAAGTATTAGTCGAAGACCCAGCTATTCGTGACAGAAGACTTTTGTTATGTTCACGCACTCTTTTAGTTTTAGAAACAGGATTAACCCTACTTGGCTTACGTACGCTTAAGCGTATGTAATTTTTAAAAGTGCGTTTATCGACCTCCAATCATCCCCTCTATTCCTTTACAAAATTAAAGGCTACTTTCGTACGCACATTCAACGTATTCGTTGAAACGCGCGCCTTAAATCGTGCTGCTGCGTTAAGTTTTAATTCTATGTTAGGCTTGGGTCCAGTGATTGCCCTAGCGGTCTTAGTGGCAGGACTAATGTTCACACGGCATGATCAACATATTGCAGTAAACACCTTAAACCGAGTCATTCACTTTGTAGCGCCTCAATTAACTGAATACGAAAAAATTAGCGCTCAAGAACGTACCGCAAGAAGCGGTGCAGCGGTTACCTTTAATCCCAAACTCATATCAATGATTGATGGGTTTGTGGCTAGTACGCAGAAAAGTTCAGCAGGCATAATTGAAGCTATCTCCTTAATTGTAGTGGTCTTATTACTGATTAATTCAATTGAGGAAGCCTTCAATGACATCTGGAATGTAAAAATGGGGCGGCCCTGGCTAAAACGAATTGGATTTTATGCCCTCATTCTGACACTAGGTAGTGTGCTTTTTACAGCAACTGTCGCCCTAAGTGGTGCAAGCGCCTTTGTGACGGTCTTTTTTGGGAAAGTACCTTTTGGCTCAGCACTGACCTTTTTATCCAAAGGCGTTTTCTCCCTTATTTCCTTCGTTTTGATGGTGACTGTACTCGCTTTATTTTATCGCATATTGCCATATACCAAGGTTTTATGGAGTTCTGCATTCGTTGGTGCAAGCGTTGCCTCGTTACTTCTTATTTTAAATAACTTTCTAGGCTTTTTATACGTAAAACGTGCAATTGCTGCACGTAGCTTGTTTGGCTCCCTAGGTATAATTCCAGTCCTAATGTTCGGTATATTCATATTCTGGCTTTATGTATTAATAGGCGGGCAAATCAGTTGCGCCGTACAAAGTGTTTATTTTAAGTCTCAAAAAGACGCTAAGTAAGCCTAGGGAAGCTACCACAAGGTGATTAAGTATGCTTAAAGAGGCAATTTTCTCCCTTGCCAGTCACCCCAAGCGACCTAGCCTTAACCCTTTCTACCCATGATTTCCTGGATCCAAAGAACCTTTCAGCATCACTTCCGCACAGTATTCGCCATTCTATTGGCTGTGACGATTATTTCGTTCATTGCCACGATCGGTGCAACACCAGGTATCGGCCGTGGAGACCGCAGAGATATCCGCAGGGATTTCTTTGGTCACAATTTAGCTTCCCAAGAAGACATGGGTCACGTGATGGGTGATGCAAGTTTAAGTATCGAACTCCAAGCAGGCTATTCCGGAATAGATCCAGAACGTGTTAAGATGTATGCTTTACAGCGCGTGGCTGCACTTCACATAGCTGATGAATGGCATGTACCTTCAGCAACCACTGAAGAAGTTACAACCTACATAAAAAGTTTAGGTATCTTCCAAGGCCAAGACGGTCAATTCGATGCAACACGTTATGCTAGCTTCCGCCAAAATGTGAAAACAAGTGGCTCAGGTACAGGCGAAGCAGATATTGCACGCGTACTTGGTGATGATGTGCGCATGAAGAAAGTTGAACGCCTGCTCAATGGACCTGGCTACGTATTAGATTCAGATGTGAAAAGTGAATTACAACGTGCAGAGACATCATGGTCTTTAGCAACAGCGACCATTGATTACGCAAGCTACAAGCCAACACTCTCCGCCTCTGAAACAGAATTAAATAAATACTTTAAAGATAACTCATTTCGCTACCAGATTCCAACGCGCATCGTAGCAGAGAGCATTGATTTTCCTGCACAAAACTACGTAAGCTCAGTTACAGCAAACGATACTGAAGTGCGTGCTTTTTACGATCAAAATCGCGAGCGCTTCCCTGCTCCACAAGCAGCAAAAACGGCTAAGGTATCTGCTAATGCTGATGCAGACTTTGTATTAGTTAAAAGTGACGTTAAAGAAGCTCTTATTTCACAACGTGCAAAACAAGCTGCTGCAAAAGCTGCATCTGATTTAGCATATGCACTGTATGAAGGAAAAGTTTCTTCAGGTACAAACTTCAACCAGTTCATAAGTGCACGTAAACTAAGCACACGCCCCCTTGCTCCCTTTACCGCAGAAGATGGTCCTTCCGAATTAGGTAATTCTGCAGACATGACAGACGCTGTTTCAAAACTTGATTCAAATCGCTTTTTCTCCGAAGCAGTGACTACAGCAAACGGTGCATCAATTTTAGTATACAAGAGCTCAATTCCTTCAACACAGCCAACGCTACTTGAAGTGCACGATAAAGTTAAAAATGATTTTGCTGATTCATCTCGTCACAGAAGCTTTTCCCAACTTGGAAGCACCCTACGTGGCGTTATTCAAGGTCGTTTAGACACAGGTATGGCATTTGAAAAAGCAGTTTCGGATGCAAGCAAAACGTACTCAGTTACAATTAAGACAGGCTTCATACCTACTTTTACCTTACGCGACCGTCCAAAGACTCTCACTGCTCAAGTAGGCGGTACACTGGACCGCTTAGAAAAAGGCCAAATATCTGATATGGTAATAGATGCTGATAGCGGTATCCTAGTCTATGCTGCAGACAAAAAAGCACCTGCTCTTAACGCTTCCAATCCCCAAGTTGAGATCATGCGTCAAGCTATTGGTAGTTCTATGGCACGCTTAGCTTCTAGCTCTTATTTAGGCGAACTTGTTAACAAAGAATTGAAGCGCACTGAAGAAGTTGTGAAGAAGTAAGGCCATCGAGGCCGCTTATTTTCGTGAAGTAACTTCAGTTTGTTTCAAGACGTCTTAAAGCAAGTACGTCTTTGCTATCGTAAGTAAATTGTACGTGTAAGCTTTTCTAGCTTACACATTAGTTACAGTCTCTAGATTATCTTTTTCTAACATGCCTAGTCTACTTCGCCGAGTCACTTCCCTTATTTTTACACTGACATTATTCAGTGTAAGTGTTGCGCAAAATGAAACCAGTTCAACTCGCTTGAGTGTTGAAGACGCTGTTGCGCAAGCTTTAGCTAAGAACTTCACGGTTCGTATACAGCAGTACTCTGTTAGCAGAGCTAAAGATTCCGTTATTATCGCTCAATCCGTGTATGATCCTACTTTAGGTGTCATATGGCAAAAAACATTCACAAGAAGTCCTGGTGTTACAAATTCTACCAGTACAGCTACAGGGGGCAAAAGCCCTGAAAGTGAAGGGAATTCAGCTACTTTATCAGTAAGTCAGCCTGTTGTCACAGGAGGCACTTTAAGTGCAGATTACGCACTCAATCGTACAGCAACAAACACGATTCAATCACTTTTAAATCCTGCATACTTAGGCCAAGTAGCGTTAAATGTAAGCCAACCTCTTCTTCAAGGAGCTGGTACCGATTATGGCATGGCAGGCATTCATACCGCAGAATACGGCAAGCGTATTGCTGAAGCTAATTTCAAAAGCGCAGTCTTAACCATGATCTATAACGTAGAGGCGGCCTACCTCAATTTGATCTATACGCGTAAACAATTTGATGTTGCGCATGATACCTTAAAACTCGCGCAACAATTACTTGATGAGAACATCATTAAAAGACAAAGCGGTATCTTAACAGATCTTGACGTGACTCAAGCTGAAGCGGGAGTTGCAACAGCTAAGAGCCAATTAATTGGTTACAAGCAATCCATGCAAAACGCAGAAGACTCCCTACTGCAGACGATGGGTGAAACTCAGTTTAAAAGCACTGTTGGATATGTCGAATTCCCCAGTTACTCAACAAACGACATCTCCTTTGATATGTCCTACAAGAAAGCACGCGATAATGGACCAAATCTTGCAGTCATTGAAGCTACCATTGAGCAGTACAAACTTTCTGCACTTCAGACAAAACGAAACACCTTACCACGGCTTAATGCTACCGCAGGTATAGGATATTCAAGCGCTGAACATTCTTATAGTGATGCAAGTAGCACTGTTTGGAGCGCCCCAGGTTATAATTGGAATGCAGGCTTACAACTCACCATCCCATGGGGCATGAGAGCTAACAAAGCCTTATACCGTCAAGCGATGGCTAGTGTTGAGAGTCAGAAAGTAGCGCTAGATCAAGCAGATCAAGTTCTCACAGTTCAGGTCAGAAGTGCTATCCGTGCAGTCAACGCTAACAAGGAAGCTGTTGATGCTTCGCTAGCAACCGTAGCTTTAAGCAAAAAACAGTATAGCCTTCAAAAGGCAAAATTTGATGCGGGTCTTTCTACAAGCTACGACGTACTCCAAGCTCAAAACCAACTAGAAGCCGCCTTAAATACACAGATTCAAGCGCAGGTATCATTGTATTCTTCTACAGCTAATTTACATTTCTTAGAAGGAACCTCGTTAGAGTCTTATCACGTTAACGTAAACTAAGTTTACCTAGTAAACAGTGCTGCTGGAGTGGTGAGTGAATCGGTAGGTAACACTTGATGCGCGGGCAATTGTGTCCTGAACCAGGTTTGTTGCTTTTTAACTAAGGCTTTTGTATTGGCGATAATTTCTGGTGCAAGAGCACTAAGTGAAATCTTGCCATCAAGATAAGCAATGACTTCGCGGTAACCAATCGCACGAGATGCACTTAGATTATTTCTAAGGCCTAAAGTTAGAAGATGCTTCACTTCATCTACTAGACCAGCTTGCAACATAAGGGAAACACGTAGTTCTATGCGGCGCAGTAATTCAGTTGGTGACTGTTCAATACGTGTAAGCTCTATCGTGTAATCCCTAAAGGGAGATGGAATTTTTTCAAATTCAGATACAAGTTGAGCCAAAGTCATACCCGTAGATAAACACCTCTCTAAAGCACGCGTAACGCGTCTTGGATTATCGATATCCAGAGCACCTAGGCCTTGAGGATTTAAGGACTCTAGTTCAGTGACAAGACTAGATAATCCATCATGGATTAAACGATCATCAACTGTTTTACGTAGTTGAGGACTTACCTCTACTTGATCTGCAACTGCTTTGAAAAATGCTTTCAAATAAAATCCACTTCCCCCAACAACTAAAACAGTCTTATTTTTAAAATGTATCTCTTTTACAATTTGCTGAGCCAGTTTCACGTAATGTGCAATATTCATAGATTCATTTAAATCCATGACATCAATCAAATGATGCTTAATTAAATTAAGCTCCTGTTTTGTTGGTTTTGCAGTTCCTATATCCAGTCCGCGGTAGAAGAGTAAAGAGTCCGCTGAAATGATTTCTGCACCCGTAGACTGGGCATACCTAAGAGCCCACTCTGTTTTACCCGATGCAGTACAGCCGGTGAGAACTTTAATTACTGGTAACTGAGTCGTTAAGGCCACCGGCGATATTAAATTTATTTACGCACTGTGCCTAAAATCAAATCACTAGCTTTAAGCTTTAATTTTGCACCTATCGTAGAGCGCTGATCTAAATTATCTTTGATCACGTTTACTAAAGCACTGCCTACGATAACGCCTTCAGCTAAGGCAGCTACTTCCGCTACGTGAGCACGTGTTGCAATACCAAAGCCGACTGCAACGGGTAGTTTGATGACAGACTTAATGCGTTCGACAGCATCGGCAATACCAACAGCAACTTGATCTCTAACACCTGTTACGCCTTCGCGTGAAACGTAGTAAATAAACCCTGTTGCAACTTTACCAATAATGGCGAGTCGTTCTGCAGGTGTGGTTGGAGCAACAATGAATACGCAATCAAGGCCGTTTGCAGTAGAAGCTTTGGAGACTTCACTCGCTTCCTCAGGAGGAAGATCTAAAGTAAGCATTCCATCTACTCCTGCTTGCTTGGCTTTTTTGATGTATGCCTCTACCCCATTTGAAAACACCAAATTATAGTAGGTATAAAAAACAATAGGCACTTGGCTTTTTTCACGAATCTTACACACGAGTTCAAATACACGTGAAGCAGACATGCCGCTTTCTAAGGCACGCTGGGCTGCAAGTTGATTTGTTATGCCATCAGCTAAGGGATCTGAAAAAGGAACACCTAGTTCTAGTATATCTACGCCAGCATCAATAAGTGCATGGCACGCAGCTAAACTGGTATCAAAATCTGGGTCCCCGGCGCAAAGATAGGCTATAAATGCAGAACGGTTCTGTGATTTAGCTGTAGCGAAAGCTGTAGATATACGGGACATGAAGTAAATACTATAAGAAAGCTTGCTTCACTGTTGCAAGGCAGGACGTGCAGGATTTGAAGGCCTAAGAAAGAGAAAATTCAACCATTACTGGGCAATGGTCAGATATAATTGTTTTAATTACTTTACACTCTACGGCGCGGCACTCAGCAGGAATAAAGATAAAGTCTAATCTTCTACGTGGAAATGGAGAAGGAAATGTTGCCTCATTAATAGGCCTTACAAGATAATCCCCATACACAGAAAGTTGTGACCATAAAGAGGCTGTGGCATCATCACTCTGATTTGAATTGTTAAAGTCTCCACATACAATAGGTGATATACTCCAGCGTTTGCCCTCTAATGATGTCTTTTGTTTAAGCCAGGTACTCAAGTTTTCTATCTGACTCATGCGCTGCGCACGTGAACTTGCATGCAAATGCAGATTAATTACTGGAATTATCTTTCCCTGAAATTCAATCTCCGCAAAGAAGAATCCTTTTTCTCCAATTTTTTTCCGCCCGAAGACTACCGTTTCTGTGCGTGAAATTGGATGCTTAGAGAGGAATGCATTACCATACGTTAAATTTAAAATACCATGCCTGCGGTTATTAATTCCAAAGGCTGCGTGAGGAAAACCGGCATGAACGCGCAAGTAATCCAAATGATCAAAATTACCTGACCACCTTGCTTTTTCATCGATTTCTTGGAAAGCAACAATATCAGGATCTACATTGGTCAACAGGGATGCTATTTTACGTAAATTGACCCTGATCTTACGTGACGAGGTTATCCCCTGGATAGGTGTTATACCCCTGCCATGGGCAATATTAAGGGTAATGATCCTTAATCGCTTCATATAGAAGGATAATTGTTCCTTTCCTTGGTCAAAGTGGCAAGATACAAGAAAACAGGGCTAGAGAAGGCTAAAGACCTATTAACTATGCCTATACCGAGCGCTTGACAGAGCTTTAAGGCCTAGAGATTCTATTCCTTCAGTATTTTACGGCGGTCATAGCTCAGTTGGTTAGAGCACAAGATTGTGAATCTTGGGGTCGCGGGTTCGAGTCCCGTTGGCCGCCCCATTTCTCTTCTGTAGGCCAGTCCTTCGGAATGAACAATATAGCGAGATGGTAGAAACTAAGAGATTAGGCAGGCAGCAAAGAGGTAGCTAATAAAAAGCCACCAAGCGGTAAAACAAGGTGGCTAGTGTTGATGTTGATTACGCTAAAATCTTACTTCACTTCATAGACCTCAA